>Ga0302215_10002794_pt1 | contig 11916 bp, 10 predicted proteins | sample II_Fen_N3_1_FD_194580 | JGI IMG/M metagenome (GOLD analysis project Ga0302215, IMG submission 194580) | Peat permafrost microbial communities from Stordalen Mire near Abisko, Sweden - II_Fen_N3_1 | ecosystem: Environmental > Terrestrial > Soil > Wetlands > Permafrost | place: Sweden: Abisko... | reverse complement strand
TTATACTTTTACACGCATTCTCAAAAATGTAAAACAGACGGGTAGAAAGTCATCAGCGGACGACAATACAACTCTACCTACAGAGAAGTAAATAGGATATGAAGAGGGGAAATAGAAAGACTTTTTTTCAATAACTAAAATAACACTGTGTTACACTGTGAAACCAGGCTTCGAAAGCCCTAGTATAGCCATCGAAAGCCCTAGCAGAGACTTCGAAAGACATAGCATAGTATTCGAAAGATATTTTTAATCCGTTTTTAAGGTTTGCTGTGACTGCAATGAAAGGGTTATCTATAAAATAAAATTAATTTGTATAACAATAAAACTCGACTAAGTACTTGGCGGGTAATTTTAAATTAAAAGATTATTTGAAGTTTTACATAAACAATGAAATAAAAATGCGTATTTATTTTAATTCAAATAATAATTTTAATTATACGATATGTTAAAATTCTCTCTACAATAATAATAAATTTAATGAATAAAAGAATTAATGTAACCCAGCCCTGTCTACCTCCATTAGAAGAATTTATTCCATATTTAACGCAAATCTGGAATAATAAGTGGTTAACTAATAATGGTCCTTTGCATCAACAATTAGAACAAGAGTTAGCTAATTATTTGGGAGTAAAATATATATCCTTATTTTCCAATGGTACGCTAGCATTAATAACTGCTTTACAAGCTCTAGATATTCAGGGTGAGGTTATAACAACTCCATTTAGTTTTGTAGCTACTACACATTCTCTTTGGTGGAATAAAATTACACCTGTCTTTGTTGACATTGAGCCAGAATACTTAAATCTTGATCCTTCAAAAATAGAAGCTGCAATTACTCCTCGCACAACCGCAATAATGCCTGTACATGTATATGGAAATCCGTGTAAGATGCAGGAAATTCAGCGGATAGCTGATAAACATGGATTAAAAGTAATTTATGATGCTGCCCATGCATTTGGAGTTAAAAAAGATAATATGTCTATTCTTAATCAGGGTGATTTATCTGTTTTAAGTTTTCATGCGACTAAAGTTTTTAGTACTATCGAAGGAGGAGCTATCATATGCCATACTGAAGAGATGAAACATCATATTGATAACCTAAAGAACTTTGGTTTTCGAGGAGAAACAGTTGTTGAAGAACCAGGCATTAATGCCAAATTAAATGAGGTACAGGCTGCTTATGGTTTATTGCAATTGAAATATATAGATGGTTTTATAACAAAGCGCAAGTTCATAACTAACTTGTATCAATCTTTGCTAAAGGAAGTTTCAGGTGTTCGTTTTCTTCCTGATATGGAAGGTGTGACACATGGGTATTCCTATTTTCCAATACTAATTGATGAAGCGGTGTATGGATTAAGTCGTGATGCCCTTTATGAAAAATTAAAACAAGACAATATATTTGCACGAAGGTATTTTTATCCTTTGATTAGTAGTTTTGAGCCTTATAGAGAATTAGCTTCTGCTACAGAAGATAATTTGACTATAGCTACTAAATCTTCTAAACAAGTATTGTGTTTACCATTATATGTGGAATTAGAAGAAATTGATATTAATAGAATTTGTTCGATTTTAAAAATGAAATCATTTAACTCTTAAATTTACTGAATAAATTTACTGTTAAAAAATGTATTATTATAGAGGATTTAAATGACTGAGAATTCAAAAATCATTAAAAATAGCCTAATTTTATATATAAGGCTTATATTTGTTTCTATATTAGGACTTTTGTCCTCAAGATTTATCCTCCAAGCTCTAGGGGCATCTGATTTTGGATTGTATAATGTTGTTGGAGGAGTTGTTACGATGATGGCATTTTTAAATATTGTTATGGTTTCAACGACGTATAGATTTATTGCATTTGAGATAGGAAGAGGTGAATTAGATAATGTTGTAAAAGTATTTAACATTAGTATGGTCATTCATATAGCTCTTGCTATTCTTGTTGTTATTCTTGCTTCTACTTTTGGGGTTTTTTATATACAAAACTATTTAAGGGTTGATGTTGGAAAGTTAGATGATGCGCTCTTTGTTTTTTTCTTTTCGATTCTTGGGACTGTTATTTCTATCATAACTATTCCTTTCTTAGGTTTGTTGAATGCAAAAGAAAAATTTGCAATTACAGCACCTGTTGAAATAATAAGATCCTTAGTTAATCTAGGCTTAATTTTGCTAGTAATGCATTATGCTGGGAATAGACTTAGATTATACGCTATTTTAGTTGCAGTAATAACTGCTTTTCCTCCTGCATTATACTATATATATTGTAGATTCCATTTTAAAACAATAGTAAGATGGAATTTTCAAAAAGATAAAAGTAAATATAGAGAAATGATTGGATTTTCGGGATGGATTATGATTGGTGCAGGAGCAAGCATAGGTGAGAACCAAGGTTCTGCACTAATTATTAATTCCTTTTTCGGAACCATTTTAAATGCTGGATTTGGTATTGCTAGTCAAGTCAATAATATTGTCAAAATGTTTTCTCAAAGTCTTAATCAAGCAGTAATTCCACAAATAACAAAGAGTTATAGTAGTGGAAGTACTGACAGAACTTTACAGTTAGTAATTTATGCATCAAAATATTCTTTTTTTCTAATGCTTTTACCAGCTATACCAATTCTTTTAGAGACAGATTTTATATTAAAAATTTGGCTTAGTAATGTGCCTGTTTTTACAAAAATTTTCATACAAATAATGTTGATTAATGCGTTGATTGCAACTATGAGTGCCGGAATACCATCGGCTGTTCAAGCTACAGGGAAAATAAAGTATTTTCAAATAGTATTGAGTTCTATAACATTATTTGGGCTTCCTGTCGCGTATATAGGATTCAAATTTGGTTTTCCTGCTTATTCAATTTTATTAGTGTATACATTTACCGCTGTTTTGACATTTATAATACAGAATTTCATGCTGAAAAGAATTATTGATTTTAACGTTGAGCTGTATTTAAAGAAATCATTTTCAAAGATGATATATGTATTAGTCTCTGTTCTGCCACTTTTTGTTATCCGAGATTTTTTTGTGGTAGGAATTTTTAGATTTATTGGAATATCTATACTATCGTTAATTTGGTTATGCTTTGGTATTTATTATCTAGGTACAGAGCAACACGAAAAAGATATAGTTACAGAGTATATAAATAAAATTAAACAATATTTTAGCAAATAGGTTTTTTTAATGAATAATTATGCCCCCGTATTAATTATAACGCTCAATCGTTATGATCATCTAAAAAAATGTGTCGAGTCACTTTCTGCCTGCACTTATGCTGACAGCACTGATTTATATATTGCAGTTGATTATCCAACTAAGGAGAGTCATTGGGAAGGATATAATAACATAAATAACTATTTGGCTGAAATTAAGGGTTTTAAGTCTGTATTTGTTATTAAAAGAAAAGAAAATTTTGGACCAGTAAGAAATCATTTGGAAGCTCAATCTAGAATATTTGAAGAATTTGATCGTATTATTTTTTCTGAAGATGATAATGTATTTTCTCCCAATTTCTTGGATTTTGTAAACAAGGGACTCAATAAGTATAAAGATGATTCTTCCATTTTTTCGATAAGTGGGTATAATTATCCAATTTCTATTCCAGAAAGTTATAATCAGAATGTGTACTTATGGACTGGCTTTTCTGCTTGGGGAGTTGGGTTATGGAGAGATAAATGGTCTAAAATTGATTGGAATGAAGATACAGCACTTAAGAAAGTAAGAAAGTTCTTAAATAATTACAATCAAGTTATTCGATTTGATATGATTGCTAATAATTATGTTCCGGCATTGATTAAAATGATCGAATTAAATACTTTGCACGGAGATGGATATATCTGTATGATGTTATTTGCGAACAATATGTATTCGATTTTTCCAACAGTAAGTCGTGTTAGAAATTTAGGTCATGATGGAACAGGAATGAATTGTCATGAAATTATTGATGATATATATAAAGATCAAGAGTTGTATTCGGGACTAGTCTCTTATGAATTACCTTTAGATGTTAAATTGAATAATGATTTAGATGTTGTTTTAAAAGTGCATTGGAAACGTTCAATTAGATCTAGAATTAAAGTTGCTTTGAAACTGTTTTTTATGAATCTAGGATTGTATTGTTAGTTGCAACAGTACTTTGAAATATTAATTTGTAAACTAAACTAGGATAAATATGAAACTTCTGTGGATTACCAATACAATATTCCCGGCTCCCTGTAAGGCATTAAATTTACCAAATCCTGTGTATGGTGGATGGATGTATGGGCTTGCAAAGAAAATTGGAGCAATTCCAGGTATTCGATTAAGTATTGCAACAATATACAAAGGTGATGTGTTGAGAAAGATTGAAATTGAAGATATTACATATTATCTCATTCCTTCAAAATCAACTACTATTTATAGAAAGAAGCTTGAAGGTTATTGGAAAACAATATGTAATGATATTAACCCCGAAATTATACATATACATGGAACTGAGTATACACACGGGTTGGCATGTATGAATTCGTGTCCAAATATGAATTATGTAATTTCAATACAGGGTATGGTTAGTGTTTATGCTAGGTACTACTATGCTAATATAAATACACTTGATATTCTTTTGAATTTAACACTGCGTGATGTTTATAGATTTGACTCGATATTTCAAGGTAAAAGGAAATTTGAAAAAAGAGGACAGTTTGAGAAAGAATACCTGTTGAAATCAAAGCATGTCGTTGGAAGAACAAACTGGGACTTTGCTCACACAAAAGCCATAAATCCTTCATTAAACTATCATTTTTGTAATGAAATCCTTAGAGACTTTTTTTATATTGCCAGTAAATGGAATATTAGATCAAAGGTGAGTCATACTATTTTTTTGAGCCAAGGTTCTCTTCCAATTAAAGGACTACATCTAGTATTAAAATCCATATTTATGTTAAGGGATGAGTTCCCCAATATTAAACTTCGAATAGCGGGAACTGATATTGTGAAAAGAGATAATTTGATTGATAAATTTAAATTGTCTGGTTATGGCTCTTATTTAATTTCATTGATTAATAAATATAAAATTGAAGAAAATGTTCACTTTATTGGAACTTTATTTGAGGAGCAAATTGTTCGAGAATATCAGAATGCACATATATTTATTTGCCCGTCAAGTATTGAAAATAGCCCTAATTCTTTAGGGGAAGCGCAAATAATAGGTGTTCCAACAATTGCATCTTATGTTGGAGGTGTACCCGATATGATTACACATCAGATTGATGGTTTATTGTATCGGTTTGATGATGCAGAAATGCTTACTCAATTAATCCGTGATGTTTTTTTAGATGATGTTTTAGCGACTTCTCTTTCCTTAAACGGAATAATTTCTTCAACAAAACGGCATGATTCGCAAATTAATATTGCTGAGACTTATAAAATATATAAAAAAATAAGCAACCAAGTAGAATGAATTGTAAATTTATCAATATTTTAAATAATAACATTTGATGATGATTTTTTTTCAGATAATACTATCGCTTATTTATTTATTTATAAGTCTAAATCTTTCAAATAAGATACATAGGAGTGTAATATCTTTTTTTATAGTGTGTTTTTCGTTGCAAATAATTCTGGCCGAGTTAGATATTTATAAAATATATACTATTTCTGTAGAGACAATTATAATATTTAATTGTAATATTATATTTTTTTTACTTGGGGCTTGTCTCTATGAGCTAGGTGAAATTAGAAGACACAAATTTAATAAATATATACTTGTTAATAAATTTAACGTTTTAAATTCAGAGAGCTTTTTCAAAGTAAATTGGTTGATATGCATTCAGCTTATTTTCTTACTTATAGCCCTATATTATTTTAATAAAGTTTCGATAGCTGCTTTATTGTTTTCGGGGGATGAATCGGTAAGAACATATTTCTTTGAACAAGGGGGGTTGTTTAAATCATATACTGAAATGTTTTTATATCACTACTTTGTTAAGAACTACAGTTATGTTGCAAGTTTTATTTTTGTTTATAATCTGTTATTGAAAGAAAAAGTTGATTTAAAAGGTGTTGTTTTGATGATACTCTCATTGCTCTTTATCGGGATTATTGCACTTACCTCTCAAGGTCGTGGGGATATATTACCACCCTTGATAATGTCAATTTTTATAATAATATATTCTAAACAATATCTTTTATTTAGTTATAAACGAAAAGTTCTTCCATTGACTTTTGGACTTGCGTTTATTGCATTGATATCAATAATTCTTATAGGATTATTGAGGGTTAACTCCGACGTTAATTTCGAAAGTTTTATATCCTCAATAGATGAATCAGTACTTGAACCTTTTGTAATATATTTTTCAGTTCCGATAGCGGCTTTTGATTATGGAATTCATCATCAATTTAAAGACTGTAACTTATTTTGGGGAACTGCAACTTTCGCAGGTTTTCAAGAGTTACTGACAACTCCATTAGTTTTCTTAGACAGATCTATTGGACTAATTAATGCTAATTCACATTTAGGAGCATTGATGTCTCCAACTTTTAGTCTTAGTCCGTCAGTGTCGTGGAATGCATTATTCACAGGAGTTGCGAATTATTATTTGGATTTTGGATATTTTGGTGTAGTTCTATATCCATTCTTTATTGGATATTTCTTTTCAAGAGTGATATTTACATTTATAATCAAAAGTGATTTTCTTCATTTAATGATATTGGCCATACTTTTTACATGGATGTTTAATAATATGATCTCATCTAGTTTTCAGTCCTTTTCAAACTGGATGCTTTTGTTTAACATTATATTTTTCTCATTTTTTGTAAAGAGATTGACAATTAAATAGTTTTTTAGTTTGTGTTTTATAGTTGTTTTTTGAATATGTGCTATATTGCGAGGATAGTTATTTCCCAAACATTACCAAATCATTATGAATATCTTATTTTTAGGCAGCCTTTTTACAGTAAATAACGAGAAAATTATTGTCAATAACAGTAAAAAAAATATAGATAATGCTTCTAATACTCTTCAATGGAATTTTGTTAGAGGGATTCAAGAAAACATTGATGGAATTTTTAGCATTATTAGTGCTCCATTAATTGGATCATATCCTTTTTTATATAAAAAATTATTCGTTGTTAGAGAAGAATTTAAACATAGCGCTGATTCTAATGATGTAAGCGTTGGCTTTTGTAATTTAGCAGTGTTCAAAAATTGGTTTATAAAAAAGGAACTTTTTAGGAATTTAGAAAGATGGGCAACTCAAAAATCAGATGAAACGAGAATTATTGTTGTCTACGGTATGATTGCGCCGTGGATTTTATCAGCGATAAAGATAAAAGAAAGATATCCTAACATCAGACTTTGTTTGATAGTCCCTGATTTGCCAGAGTTTATGAGTAATAGTACAAGTTTTATTTATAAAATTAGAAACTTATTTCAAGTAGACTTATACAAATATATAAGTGTATTTGATTCTTTTGTATTTCTAACAGATGAAATGACTAAACATTTTGGAATTAACAATAAGCCTTGGGTTAGAATTGAAGGTATGATAAATCCAGATGAAATTAATGTTATACCTGACTTTGAAAAGATGGATAATGTTAATGTTGTCATGTACTCTGGAACCTTAGCAGAAAGATATGGAATATTGAATTTGTTAAATGCTTTTCAGAGTATAGAGGAGTCAAATTATGAACTTTGGATTTGTGGTGCTGGAAATACACAAGATTTTATTCAGGCACAATCCAAAATTGATACACGAATAAAATTTTTTGGATTATTACCTAGAGAAAAAGTTCTTGAATTACAAAGAAAAGCTACTGTTCTAGTTAATCCTCGAAGCTCTGATGGAGAATACACAAAATATTCTTTTCCTTCAAAAATCGTAGAGTATTTATTATCTGGCACTCCCTGCATTATGAGCCCTTTACCGGGTATTCCACAAGAATATTATAAGTTTATTTTTTTGGTTGTTGAAAATGATGCCCTAGCGCTAAAAAAGAGAATTGTTGAAATCTGTAATTTAGACAATAAGAAGTTGTTGTATTTTGGAATGTCTGCTCGAAATTTTGTAATTACCGAAAAAAACTACAAAAAACAAACAGAAAAAATGATAAATATGTTTAAGTTGTTTTATTTATGAATGAGATTAAAAATGTTTTATTTGTTGGAAGTGTTTACCCAAATAATAGAGAAGCCGAAATTAAACGAAATAGTAATCATGGAATTGATAATGCGGCGAATAATCTACAGGCTGCTCTATTAGTTGGACTCGACAAGTACTATCCTGATATAAAAGTTATAACTCAGCCTGTAATACGAACATTTCCATTTGGATATAAAAAAATAATATTTAAGGGCTCAAATTTTGGTCACAAAAACGGAGCAAAAGATTTTTGCCTAGGATTTCTTAATGTAATTGTGCTTAAACACATCAGTAAGTACTTGACGTTGCTGGTGAAACTGTTAGATATTGTAAATGTAAAACATGAGACAGTTATAATTATTTATGGAGTACATTCACCTTATTTAATGGCTATTAGTACTTTGAGATTGTTTAAACCCAATGTAAAAGTTTGTCTAATTGCTCCCGATCTTCCTCAATTTATGTCCGAAAATAAAAATATTGTCTTTAAATTTTTAAAATTTATAGATTTCGTTTTCATAAAGAAATATATGGCAAGGGTAGATTCTTTTGTTATTTTGAGTGAATTCATGAAAGAGCCTTTAGAGATTGATCATAGACCTTGGACTCTGATTGAAGGAATTTATAATAAATCTGAAGTTATAGATGATTTTGACAAAGAAAGGTTTAAGACAATTTTGTATACAGGCAGTGTAGGAATTCGTTATGGCATATTGAATCTGTTAAACGCATTCGATTCTATTAAAGATGCTAATTATAGATTATGGATAAGAGGTGATGGTGATGCAAAAAAATATATAATTGATGCGAGTAAATTAGACTCACGTATTACTTATTTCGAAGAAATGTCGAGAAATGAATTGATGCTTCTCCAAAAAAGAGCCACTGTACTAATAAATCCTGTTACTTCAAACGAGCCATTTACAAGATTTTTTTTTCCATCTAAAACAATGGATTATTTAGCATCTGGGACTCCAACAATTATGAACTACATAGAAAGTCTTCCTAAGGAATACTTAGACTATGTATATGTTCCTCAAAATGAAAATATCGACGGATTAAAGGAAATGATTCTTACAGTTTGTAATAAAAATCAAACCGAACTCAATGAGTTTGGAAGAAAAGCATCTAAATTTATTTTGGAAAATAAAAACCCAATAGTTCAAGTCAAGAAAATCTATGATATGATTAATACATTATAAAGTAATTTGTTATGTTTAAAAACAAAGTTTTGTTAATTACGGGTGGCACCGGTTCTTTTGGAAATGCAGTTCTCAAACGTTTTCTGGATACTGAAATCAAAGAAATCCGTATATTTAGTCGAGATGAGAAGAAGCAAGATGATATGCGTCATGCACTTCAAAATCCGAAAGTGAAGTTTTATATTGGTGATGTGCGTAACAAGCGCAGTGTGGATAATGCGATGCATGGGGTAGATTTTATCTTTCACGCTGCAGCATTAAAGCAGGTACCATCTTGTGAGTTTTTTCCTATTGAAGCTGTAAATACAAATGTGTTAGGAACACAAAATGTACTTGATTCGGCAGTGGAGCATGGTGTGAAGCGGATGATAGTACTTAGTACTGATAAAGCGGCATATCCTATCAATGCCATGGGAATAAGTAAAGCCATGATGGAGAAAGTAGCCATTGCTAAAGCACGCTCGTTAGGTGATGATGCGATAACTACCATCTGTTGTACCCGCTATGGTAATGTGATGGCTAGTCGTGGCTCAGTTATTCCCTTGTTTGTAGATCAAATGGCAGCAGGAAAGGATTTGACGATTACAGATCCCAATATGACTCGTTTTATGATGACATTGGATGATGCTGTTGATCTGGTATTGTATGCATTTGAACATGGTCAGAACGGAGATTTGTTTGTTCAAAAAGCACCGGCAGCTACTATCGAAGTGTTGGCAAAAGCTATTATTGATCTGTATCAGTCAACCAGTCAGGTGCGTGTTATTGGTACCCGTCATGGTGAAAAATTATACGAAACACTGGTTACACGTGAAGAAATGGCTAAGTCGGAAGATATGGGCGATTATTTCAGAATACCGGCTGATAATCGTGATTTGAATTACGACAAGTACTTTGTGGAAGGGCAAGAAGAAGTTTCAATAATTGATGATTATCATTCGCATAATACAGCACGATTGGATGTGGAAGAAATGAAAAAACTATTGTTGAAGTTAGATTTTGTAAGAGAAGGAATTAGCAAATGAAAATACTTATAACTGGTGCAAAAGGTTTTGTAGGCAAAAACCTGGTAGCCGAATTACGAAATCAAGGGTTTGAGGATTTGATGGAATTTGATGTGGATACAGACCCCAACCAATTGGATAAGTATGCTCGTGAATGTGACTTCGTTTTTCATTTAGCAGGTGTTAATCGTCCAGACAACCCTGCTGATTTTATGACTGGGAATTTTGGCTTTACATCTCAACTATTGGATGCACTTAAAAAACAACATAGTAAAGCTCCGGTTCTAATAACATCATCTATTCAGGCAGCTCAAAATAACCCATACGGTGAGAGCAAGAAGGCAGGAGAAGACTTGTTGTTTGATTATAGTAAAGAAACCGGGTCAAAAGTGTATGTTTATAGGTTACCAAATGTTTTTGGTAAATGGTGTCGACCTAATTACAATAGTGCGGTGGCTACCTTTTGTAATAATATTGCTCATAATCTTCCGATTCAGGTAAATGATCCAAATGTGGTTTTGAATCTTGTATATGTGGATGATGTGATAAATTCATTTATTGCAAAATTAAAGGTGGAAAGTCCTCTCGGCTCAAATAATCTTTTTGAGGAAGTATCACCGGTTCATACAAAACCATTAGGTGAGATAGTAACGCTATTGAATCAATTTAAAAATAGTCGATTAACATTACAACTCCCTGATATGGGTGATGCGTTTGTGAAGAAGCTTTATTCCACCTATCTGAGTTATCTGCCGGAGAGTGATTTTAGTTACCCTTTGAAGATGAACGTAGATCAGCGAGGTTCGTTTACAGAGTTTCTAAAAACAAGTGAGCGTGGACAAGTATCCGTAAATATTTCAAAGCCACATATAACAAAGGGAAACCATTGGCACCATTCTAAAAATGAGAAATTTTTGGTAGTCAGTGGAAAAGGAGTTATTCGGTTTCGTAAAATAGATTCGAAGGAAATCATTGAATATCTTGTTTCGGGTGAAAAACTGGAGGTAGTGGATATTCCTATTGGTTACACTCATAATATCGAAAATTTAGGAGATACCGATATGGTAACCATTATGTGGGTAAATGAAGTTTTCGATAAAGAAAAACCGGACACATATTTTTTGAAGGTTTAATTTTTTAGCGTTCAGCTATCAGCAGTCAGCTATTAGCAACTGACCGCTGATAGCTTATAAAAAATAGATGAAAGATTTTAGAACATTGAAAGTTTGTGAAAAAAGTCATCAATTCACCTTGAAGATTTATTCTTTAAGTAGAAACTTTCCAAAGGATGAACTATTTGGACTTATTTCTCAGATTAGAAGAGCGTCATCTTCCATAGCTATTAATATTGCAGAGGGATGTGGTCGGGGGAGTGATGCCGATTTTGCCCGTTTTTTACAAATAAGCATGGGCTCTGCAAGCGAAACAGAATATCTGATAATGTTATGTGCAGATTTAGAATATATTCCTAATGATTCAAAGGAAACATTACTTTTAGAAGTACAAGAACTTAAGATGATGTTGGCATCATTAATAAAAACAATTAGAAAATAAATAGTAGCTATTAGTTATCAGTTGTCAAATGTAGGG
>Ga0302215_10002792_pt1 | contig 11919 bp, 7 predicted proteins | sample II_Fen_N3_1_FD_194580 | JGI IMG/M metagenome (GOLD analysis project Ga0302215, IMG submission 194580) | Peat permafrost microbial communities from Stordalen Mire near Abisko, Sweden - II_Fen_N3_1 | ecosystem: Environmental > Terrestrial > Soil > Wetlands > Permafrost | place: Sweden: Abisko... | reverse complement strand
AGATTTTCCGGCAGCTTTCAATTCTTGTTCAACTTCTTCTTCAGTTTTACCAAAAGCTAATGCTTCGGTCTGAGCAAAAAAGTTAGCCAATAATTTATCCTGATGGTCAGAAACTTTATTAGGACTCTTAGCATAAGCAATAAAATCTGCAGGGATCAATTCGGTTCCCTGATGAATCAATTGATAGAAAGCATGTTGTCCGTTGGTTCCAGGCTCTCCCCAAATGATGGGTCCCGTTTCATATTCTACGAATTCACCATTTCTGTCAACACATTTTCCATTACTTTCCATATCTCCCTGTTGAAGATATGCTGCAAATCTGTCAAGATACTGAGAGTAAGGTAAAATTGCATACGTTGTTGCAGCATAGAAATTACGGTACCAAATTCCTAAAAGTCCCATCAAAACAGGAACGTTTTCAGAAAAATCTGCGGTTTGGAAATGTTGATCTGTATCTTGAGCACCTTTTAATAGCTGTTCGAAGTTCTCGTATCCAACTGAAAGGACAATACTTAAGCCAATCGCACTCCAAAGTGAATATCTTCCACCAACCCAATCCCAGAATTCAAAAATATTTTCTTCTGCAATTCCAAAATCTTTAACGGCTTGAACGTTAGTTGATAATGCTACAAAATGTTTTGCTACATCTTCTTGTTTTCCTGCTTTCAAGAACCATTCTTTTGCAGAGTTTGCATTGGTCATTGTCTCCTGAGTCGTAAACGTTTTAGAAGCAATGATGAATAAAGTTGTTTCGGGGTTTAAATCTTTTACAACTTCAGCAATATGATTTCCGTCTACATTTGAAACGAAACGAACGTTTAATCTGGTTTTAAAATGTTTTAAAGCTGAAACCACCATTACAGGTCCCAAATCTGAACCTCCGATTCCGATATTGACAACATCTGTAATTTCTTTTCCGCTAAAACCTTTATGTTCTCCTGAAATTACACTCTCAGAAAAAGCCTTCATGTGATCAAGAACTCTTTTTATTTGAGGCTTAATATTTTCACCATCTACCAAAATTTCTTTGTCAGAAAAATCCCTCAAAGCGGTATGCAACACTGCTCTTCCTTCTGTCTCGTTGATTTTGTCACCCGAAAACATTTTGGAAATAGCATCTTTCAACTGACATTCTTCAGCTAAATTTAATAAAAGCTGTTTAGTTTCAGCGGTAATTAAATTTTTAGAATAATCGAAAAGGAAATTTTCTCTTTTTATTGAAAATTCATTAAAACGCTCAGTATTATATTGAAAAAGAGTTCTCAGTTCAAAGTCATTTTGGCCAAAGTGCTCTTCTAATGCTTGCCAGCTGTCAGTTTGTGTAGGGTTTATATTTGATAGCATAAAAGTCTGTAAATTAAAATTTTAGGGGCTCAGAATTTCGGGGTAAAACCAGTCAAATCCTTATGCCGGATTATTGATTTGCAAATTTACGGAATTTTACACCAATGATGTTAATTGAGGATTAAAAATCAAACTTGGAAGTGAAGTTTGATCATTTTCATTTCAAAATTTTAGGATGGTTAAATTAAAAAAAACCTCCACAAAAGCAGAGGTTCTGAAAATCTATGTTGATAACACAAAGGTTAGGATGCCTAATTTTCTTCTTTAAAAGTTGGATTAAGTTTCTTTTTAGATTGATTTTTTCTGTAAAAGTAAAATCCAAAACCTGCAATTAAAAGAATTGGCCAAATCATAATTAAGCCTACAATAATTCTCTGAATCAAATAAAACCCTTCCACAAAAGCGTTTTTTGCGCTGTAAAAGAAGGCGAATTTATATTTGTTGTCAATATTTGTTGTGTTCGTAACAGCAATTTCTGCAACACGAAGTTTTGGTTCTTTGATGAAAATATCAACGGTGCTGTATTTTAAATTATCCGCAACATCCATATTGGAGAGTTGTTGCTGATTTTCTTCAAACATATTTTCATCACTCATTTTAACTTTGTCTTTTGTAGTTTTAAGCTCAGAAATATTTTCGCCGGTTTTTTTCATTCTTTTTCCTTCCAATTCTGCATATTTTATACTCGCAGTAACGTCTTCAGCATTAATGACTCTAGAATTAAGGAAAAGTTTTTTGTCGTTGATAAAAGCCAAAAGTTCACCCAGTTTTTCGGTAGGAACTCTCACTTGCATTTGGTTTTCAGTCTGATATTTCTTGACAAGCATTGCGTTTTCATCGGAAGTATTAAAAGTTTCTTCAGACATAACGTTGCTGCGAAGATTGCTGTTTGTAACGAATCCTCCCAATTCCTGAACAGATTTTTCCATAGAAATTGTGGCTTCGTACACATCTTTTACTTCCATACTGACTTCTGCAGTCTTGATGAATTGCTTGTCTTTCACTTTCATTGTGGCAACAGAAGAAATTTCTTTGGAAACTGCTGCCGAATCTGCACTTACTGAAGCTTCATAATCGCTTACGGATGCTTCTCCTTTTTTACAAGAGTAAATTCCTGCTAAAAGAGCTGCTGCTAATGATAATTTGATGTAGGTAGTTTTCATAGGTAATTATTTGTTTGTTTAATTATTGTAGTTAATCATCATTTGTGTTTTTCAAAACAATGAATTCGCTGATGAGACTTTCAGAATATTGATTTTTAATGTTTTGCTTACCTCAAAGGTGAGAACGAAAGCGTTGTAATGTTTGAAAATAGAAAGTAAAAGATTTGTAAATAAAATAATGGATTTAAGTGATTTAAAATCAATGGTTTGTAAAACGATACGTTTTTTCGGTGTGGTATTTCGGATTGATTTTTGCTTAAATTTTACAAATCAAACCAAAATCAATATGTCTAAAACTTTTTCCAAAATCAGAAATGCCATAGAATTATTTAAATCAATCGACTTTGATCAGTTAGGCGAAATTTCACAAAAAGTAAATCTTCCAAAACTTATGGAGAATTTTTCCAAATTGGATGATAAACAGTTGAGTGGAATGATGAAAATGCTTGATCCCAATAAAAAGAAGAAAGAACTTCCTCCAATTGATGGTGATTTCTACGATATTTATCACACTTTGACGCCGGAACAAAGAGAGGTTCAGCAAAAAGTGAGAGAATTTATGGAAAAAGAGGTCAAACCTTTGGTGAATCATTATTGGTTGAAAGACGAATTTCCACATGAATTAATTCCAAAATTTCAGAAATTAGATATTTGTGGAGTTACGTATGAAGGTTACGGTTGCAAGGGAATGCCTTTTCTGATGGAAGGTGTCATCGCAATGGAAATGGCAAGAGTTGATGCTTCGATTGCGACCTTTTTCGGAGTGCAATCTGGTTTGTCGATGGGTTCCATTTATATTTGCGGTTCGGAAGAACAAAAACAAAAATGGCTTCCTCAGATGCAGAGGTTTGAAAAAATAGGAGCTTTCGGTTTGACGGAACCTGAAGTTGGTTCCGGAGCAGCTGGAGGATTAACGGTAACCTGCAAAAAAACTCCTGAAGGCTGGATTTTGAACGGACAAAAAAAATGGATCGGGAATGCTACGTTTGCAGATTTAATTATTATCTGGGCAAGAGATTTAAATGACGGTGAAGTGAAAGGTTTTATTGTTGAAAAAGATAATCCTGGTTATTCTGTTGAGAAGATCAGAGGAAAAATGGCATTGAGAATTGTTCAAAATGGGCTGATTACATTGAAAGATTGTGTGGTAACTGAAGAAAACAGATTGCAGAATGCCAATTCATTCAAAGATACTGCAAAAGTTTTAAGAATGACAAGAGCAGGAGTTGCTTGGATGGCAACAGGCTGTGCAAGAGGAGCTTATGAAAGCGCTTTGGATTATACCAGAAAAAGGGAACAATTTGGAAAACCGATTGCTTCATTTCAAATGATTCAGGGGCATTTAGTAGAAATGTTATCTAATCTTACTGCAATGCAGACCATGGTTTTCAGACTTTCTGAAATGCAGGATGAAGATATTTTAAAAGATGAGCACGCTTCTTTAGCCAAAGTTTTCTGTACAATGAGAACGAGAGATATTGTCTCGAGAGCGCGAGAAGTTTTAGGCGGAAACGGAATTTTGCTTGAATATGATGTCGCAAGATTCGTAGCCGATGCGGAAGCAATTTATTCTTATGAAGGAACGAAAGAAATCAATTCATTGATTGTCGGTAGATCAATTACAGGATTCAGCGCATTTGTGTAAAAAGTCAATGGTGAATTGTCAATTTTGCTTCGGAAGTGAATTTTAAAAATTGACATGCAGAGCGGATTAACAATTCACCATTCAATATATTATTTTACTAAAGCTTTATATTTATCTTTGTTATCAATAATCATCCAAAGATTGATGAAAAAAAGAATTCCGGCGATAGACATTCCCATTGTTGATTTGTCTAATGTGAAAACATGAAGAATAATACCTACCATTACCGGTAAAATGATGATCGAACCTAATGCTCTTGTTTTTGGGAAGATAAATAATAATCCGCCGACAATTTCTACGGCTCCAACTAATGGCATCAACCAATATAACTGATTAAACGCTTCGAAAACCTTCATTTGTTCAGGCTTAGGTTTCGGCATCGGCATGTAGTTTAGAAATTTGTTTAATCCGGCATTGATAAACATCAACCCGAAAAGTAAACTGATAATGAATTTTACGATTTTCATGATATTGATTTTTATCAAATTTAAATAAAAATTCAATTCATTCGTAAAAAAATTAAATACCAAAAATTACTCATTACCAATTACTTGGTACCTAGATCTAGTCCATTTCCTTTAAAGTAATATTCTTTGATATTTTGTAACTTTTCTTCTTTTTGTGAGGTTTTTCATCTTCCCCTAAAAGTCTTCCCCAAGGTTTTAATCCTTCCACTCTCTCAAAAATAATTTTAATAATCGCAATCGCAGGAATACAGAGAAACATTCCCGAAATTCCCCAAAGATGTTCGCCTAAAAGAATTCCGATAAAAGAAAATAGTGCGTTGATCTTTACTTTTGAACCCACTACGAATGGGAGTATAATGTTTCCGTCAATCACATGCACGATGACATATCCTATTGCAACATAAACACAGCTGGAAACAGTTCCGGTCGCAAATGCGATGAAGCACGAAATTAAAAGAGAAATACAAATTCCAATGTATGGAATAACGTTTAATAATCCCGTCAAAACACCCAGCAAAATGGCGTATTTTACTCCAAGAATAGTCAAAACGGTTGTTGTCAAAACTGAAACAATGACAATCTGAAGGCAAAGACCGATGATGTATCTTTTGGTCATAATTCTCACCTCCGACACCACTTCCTGAACGCTCGATTTATGTTTTTCATTAAAAACATTGACGATGAAATTATTTAAAATTCTTCTGTAATTTAATATAAAGATGAAGAACAAAATAAAGAAAGCCAAAAATCCTAAACTCGAAGAAAAAATTCCGAAAGTAAACCCTAAAATCACACCCGACGAAGACAAAAGTTTACCCAAACCCTGATCCAGATACTCAAATTGTTCATCAATTTTTACATTAAAAGTATGGGATACCCATTTTTGAAGATTATGAAAAACCGTATTAAACTGTTTGGATAATTGGGGTAGATCTCTGCTAAAACTTGAAATTTGTGATCCGAAAAAATAGATTAATCCCGTCAAAATAACCAGCATCATCGTAACAGAAATTATTGTGGAAATTGATCTCGGAAGTTTTAATCTTCTCTCAAAAAAATTAGCAATGGGTAAAAAAAGCATTGCCATCAAAAATGCCAGGAAGAAAGGAGCTAAAATACTCTGCCCGAGTCTGATAAGATATCCTATTCCGATGATAGAAACTACGGCAAGTGCAAGTTTTGATAGAAAAGGAAGTTTAAAGAAGTTCATGATGAAGTTTTTCTACACATAACAAAAACCTCACCGTTTCTGATGAGGTTTTGGGTTTTATTACTAAATTTATTTTTCGATGGCGAGTTCAAGAACTTCGGTCATCCAGTTTACATAATTTACTTTTAGATTTTTCAGATAATCCTGTTTGATCTCTTCTACATCTTTTCTATTGGCTTCACAAAGAATTACTTCTTGAATTCCTGCTCTTGTTGCAGCCAATAATTTTTCTTTAATTCCGCCTACAGGAAGCACTTTTCCTCTTAACGTAATTTCGCCTGTCATAGCCAAATGAGGTCTTACTTTTTTATTTCTGAATGTAGAAACCATCGAAGTCAGCATTGCGATTCCTGCAGAAGGTCCGTCTTTTGGGGTTGCGCCTTCCGGAACGTGAACGTGGATGTTTTTCTTTTCTAAATCATCTTCTGTAATTCCAAGATCTTCATGTTTTGCCTTAATATATTCCAAAGCAATCGTTGCAGATTCTTTCATTACTGTTCCCAGATTTCCGGTCATGGTAAGATTTCCTTTTCCGTTGCTGGTAATACTTTCGATAAATAAAATATCTCCTCCTACGCTTGTCCACGCCAATCCTGTTACAACACCAGGAACATCTGTCAGTTCAGACAGGCTTTTCGGTCTTGGAACACCGAGAATTTCGTCTACTTTTTCAACAGAAATTTTAGCGTCATATTCTTTCACTAAAGCTGTTTGGAGAGCTACCCAACGAGCAATTCCGGCAATTCTTTTTTCTAAAGTTCTCACTCCGCTTTCAGAAGTATGTGCTTCAATGATATGTTTAAGTTCAGCATTTCCCAATTTGAAAGATTTCCCCGTCAAACCGTTTTCGTCCTGCTGTTTTTTAATTAAATGTCTCTTCGCAATCTCTATTTTTTCTTCTAAAGTATAACCCGCAATCTGAATGATCTCCATTCTGTCCAAAAGCGGAGTTTGAATGGTTGAAAGTGAATTAGCTGTCGCCAAAAACATCACTTTAGACAAATCATAACCCATTTCAAGGAAATTATCATAGAAAGCATTGTTTTGTTCAGGATCGAGAACTTCAAGTAAGGCAGAACTTGGATCGCCGTGCATTCCTTTTCCTACTTTATCAATTTCATCTAAAACAATCACAGGATTTGATGTTCCTGATTTTTTAATGGATTGAAGAATTCTTCCCGCCATTGCGCCAATATACGTTTTTCTGTGACCACGAATTTCACTTTCGTCATGAAGACCGCCCAAAGAAACACGTACATATTTTCTTCCCAAAGCATCAGCAACAGATTTTCCAAGAGATGTTTTACCAACTCCCGGAGGTCCTACTAATAATAGAATAGGAGATTTCATATTATTTTTCAATTTTAAAACAGCCATGTGTTCCAAAATTCTTTTCTTGATATCTTCTAAACCGAAATGTGCTTTGTCTAAAACTTTCTCAGCTTTTTCAATGTCAAAAGTGTCTTTGGTAAAGGTTTCCCAAGGAAGATCTGTAAAGAAATCCAGATAATTTCTTTGTACATTATAATCCGGAGAATTAGGATTTTGACGTTGAAGTCTTCCAATTTCTTTTTGGAAATGCTCTTCAACTTCGGGTTTCCACTTTTTTTCGCTTCCTTTTTTAAGTAAATCTTCTACATCACTTTCCGGACCGCCACCCAACTCATCCTGGATCGTTCTGATCTGCTGATTCAGAAAATATTCTCTTTGCTGTTTGTCGAGATCTTTAGAAGTTTTTTGGTGAATCTGATTTCTCAGTTCCAATTTCCTGAAATCTTCATGCATCATTTCATAGCACTTATTGGCTCTTTCCAGAAGACTTTTTTCCTCAAGCAGTTTTTGCTTTTCTGAATAAGGAAAATTGGCATTGGTGCAGATAAAATTCAACAAATCATCATTGTTATTGATGTTTTTGATGGCGAAATTAGCTGCGTTTGGAATGTTTGGATCTAGTTCAATGATTTTTAAAGCTAAATCTTTTACGTTTTCCAATAATGCTTCGTATTCCTCTTTATTTTTCGCTTTAGAATCTTTCAGTCTGGTAATTTCACCTTTAAAATAAGGTTGATTACCTGTGATTTTTTTTATTTTAAATCGTTGAAACCCTTTTGTAATGGCCGTAACGTTTCCTTCCGGAAGTTTAATGATTTTTATAATCTTCGCCAGAGTTCCGATCTGATAAAAATCTTTTTCGGAAGGTTGCTCAATATCAGAGTTTTTCTGACTTACAATTCCTATTAAATCACCGTTTTGCTGTGCTTCCTCAAGAAGTTGAATTGATGTTTTTCTCCCTGCAGTAATAGGAATCACCACATTCGGAAACATCACCATATTTCTTACCGGAAGGATCGGAAAGATGATCTGCTCAGAGTTTTTTTGACTTTCGTCAATATCAGAAAGATTGATTTCTTCTGCTACAATATCAAAACCGTCGCCTAAGATTTCATCAAAATTTATATCTTCAAATTCTGTCATAATAATTTGAATGACAAATTGTCATTTATAGTTTAAATCGTTAAAGGGTAAATCAAAATATGTTTAGAAAATGCTTTACATATTATGTGTACGTAATTTTCACAATACTTATGCCATTTGTTTTTTGATAAAAAATACGGTCAAATTTTCCATTTTATATGTATTTGAATTTTAAAAATTAAAAAACCATCTTATATTTCTCTAATTTCTTAAAAATGTGTATTTTCGCACACTGATATAAAACTATATTTATAAAATGGCAATTTTAGGACAGATTAGGAGTAGACCTTGGCTTTTGATGGGAATGATCGCATTGGCGCTTTTAGCGTTTTTGGTAAACCCAGAAAGTCTCAATAAAGTTTTTGGAAAAAATCCTGATGTTTTAGGAAAAGTAAATGGTGAAAAAATTACCCGTGAGGAATATAACGACCAGCTTTTCATATTACAGCAACAAGCTGATCAACAGCAACAGCCAAAAAGCGGACTTGAAGAACAAGCTTGGCAATTGCTTGTGCAATCAAAATTAGTAAAGCAACAATTTGAAAAAATGGGATTTGAAATGACAGACGATTTCTTCTGGAATCAGATTCAGTATGATCAGATGTTTGCTCAAAATCAACAGCTTTTTGACGAAAAAGGAAATTTCAAACTTCAGGAATTGAAAAAGCAAGTTGAAACTTTACAAGCTACCGATCCTCAGCAGTATGCTAATTGGTTGAAAACCAGAAAAACGATCGAGTACAGAATCATGGCAAGACAGGTTTTTGCAAATGTTTCTACAGGAATCACTACGGGTAAAAAAGAGGCTGAAGAATTAATGAAAGAAAGAGATCAGCTTGCTGATATCGATTTTGTGAAAGTTGATTACGCTTCTTATCTTCAAAAAAATAAAATCAAAGTTACGACTGAAGATTTAAAGAAATATATTGACCAACATCCTGTAATGTTCAAAACTGAACCTAGCAGAAATCTTGGTATTGTATTCTTCCCTTCACAGCCAAGTCCTGCGGATGATGCAGGAGTGTTGAAAGATATTACAAAAATATACTCAGTAGGAACAGACGAAAGTGGTGGGAAAGAAAATTTCATGAATACGACAAACGATTCTATGTTTGTAACAGCAAATTCTGATATTCCTTTCAATAATCAATATGTTCCGGCAAATCAAATGCCTCAAGGTTTAAAAGGTAAAATTGAAACAGCTGCGAATGGTCAGACTTTCGGTCCTTATAAAGAGCAAAATTTATATGTTGTTTCTAAATTGATCGATAAAAAAGCTTCAGATTCTACTTTATCTAAACATATTTTGATCGCCTTTAAAGGTGCAGAAAGATCTACGGCAACAAGAACAAAAGAACAGGCAAAGAAAATTGCAGACAGCTTAATGGCAGTAATTAAAGGGAATCCTGCGAAATTTGCTGAAGGTCTTAAATTATCTGACGAGCCAAACGCAGTAGAAAGAAATGGTAGTGTTGGTTGGACGACTCCTCAAAGTCAGTTTGCTCCTGGATATTTAGCTTTCCTTGCTAGCAATCCTAAAGGTGCTACAGGTTTAACTGAAACAAGTTTCGGTTACCACATTATCAACGTTGAAGATAAGAAAGCAGGAACGATGGGCTATAAAGTAGCTCATTTAGTAAAGTCTATCAAACCTTCTGAAGCTACTGAAGCTGTAGTTGATAAAAATTCAAGAAGATTTATTCAGCAGGTTCAGGGGAAATCATTTAATGATTTTGTGAATATTGCTAAAAAATCAAACTACCAATACTCAAACGCTAAATCTGCTAAGAGATTTGACGGTCAGTTACAAGGTTTAGGAACTGATAAAGATGGTGAAATCCTTACTTGGGCTTTTGATAAGAAAAGAGAAAAAGGAGATTCAGAAATTTTCACAGTTGACGGAACGGGAGATAAAATCGTTGTTTATTTGAACGGAAAACAGGAAAAAGGTCTTGCTGACCCAGAATCTGTAAGAGATCAGATCGAAACAGTTGTTATGAACAAATTGGCAGCAAAACAGATCTCAGATAAGATTGGTAAAGCAACTAGCTTAGATCAGGTGGCTAAAACTTTTGCAACAACTAAACAATCTGCACAGGTTAATATGCTAAATCCATCAGTGGCTGGTGCAATGGAACCTAAAGTTGCAGGTGCTGCATTCGGTGTTAAAAAAGGAGCAATCTCAAATGCAATCGAAGGTGGAACAGGAGTTTATGTTTTAGTTAAAAAGAACGAAACAATCAACAAACAACCGGGAGATGCTAAGCAATTTACAGAATCTGTTACACAGAGAAACGCTGGAATGTTTGGTCAGGCTTGGTTGAAGAGTTTACAGGATAATGCAGACATCGATGATTACAGAATCGAGATCTGGGGTAAAGTTGGAGCTCAACAATAAGATATCTAAAATCAACAATATAAAAAGTGGCAGAGTTTTTGCCACTTTTTTTGTGTTTAACCCATAGCAATTAAGAAAAACATTAATTTAAATGTACTATATTTGCTTACTAGAAAAAATATAAAAAGTGAAGTTCAGTAAAGAAATAAAAGCTGGTTTAATAGCGATCTTAGCTGTTGTCGGCTTTGTCGTTTTATTCCAATTCATGAAAGGCAGAAGCCTTTTTACTACCGATAATATATTTTACGCAAAATATGACAACGTTGAAGGTCTTACACAGTCTTCACCGGTTTCCATTAATGGATTAAAGGTTGGTCAGGTTGATAAAATTACTCCACAGACATCAAAAGACGGAAAAATTCATTTCATCGTAAAAATTACTGTTGATGATAACTTTGAGTTTTCAAAAAATTCAAACCTGGAGATCTTTGAACCGAGTTTGATGGGAGGTAAAGAAATGAGAGTAAATCTATTTTATGGTGGACCGACTGCAAAAGACGGCGATACTTTGAAAGGTGCTTTCAAATTGGGAATGATGAACAGTCTTTCTTCTCAGGTTGGTCCTGTAAAAGATCAGCTGCAAACAGTTTTACACAGAGTAGATTCTTTGATGGTAAATGCCAATCAGGTAATGAATGAGCAAAACAGAGAAGAAATTAAGATTTTACTTCACAATTTAAATAAAACTGTAGGTGCTCTAGAAACAACTGCAGGAAGCGTAAACAGATTAGTTGGGAATAACGATCCAAAGCTTCAAAAAGTTCTTGATGAAGCGAGTCTTACGATGAAGAGTGGTAAAGTTACTTTAGATAAATACGGTAATTTGGCTGAAAGTATCGACACACAAAAATTAAATGCAACCATTGCTAATTTAGATAACACGGTAGGTCAATTAAATAAAGTTGTTTCTGGAATTGACAGAGGTGAAGGAAGTTTAGGTAAAATCATGAAAGATGATCAATTGTACAATAACCTGAATGCCGCATCCACAAATCTAAATTCTCTGATTGAAGATTTGAAAGCAAATCCTAAGAAATACGTTAATTTCTCAGTATTTGGTAAGAACAGTAAAGACTAACCAACCATATGCAATATCTTGACAATATTATTTTTCTGATTCTATTAGTTGCAGGATTTGGGCTTTTTGCAAAAAGCCTTCTTAAAATTTATAGAAATATCAGATTAGGAAGAGAAATCAACCGCAGCGACAGAAAACC
>Ga0302215_10002791_pt1 | contig 11920 bp, 7 predicted proteins | sample II_Fen_N3_1_FD_194580 | JGI IMG/M metagenome (GOLD analysis project Ga0302215, IMG submission 194580) | Peat permafrost microbial communities from Stordalen Mire near Abisko, Sweden - II_Fen_N3_1 | ecosystem: Environmental > Terrestrial > Soil > Wetlands > Permafrost | place: Sweden: Abisko... | reverse complement strand
TCGATATCTGTTTACCAGAATTAAACTCAAGGGAATGTATATACTCCACGAAAGAATTGTAGAAAATGAAAAAAATAATCTGAAAAAAAAATAATGATCATGAATAAAGAAAGTATCAAGTGAGAAAGATTCTTTAATTAAATAGATATAGATTTCAAAAAATGCAAAGGGCAGCAAATGAAGGATATGAATCCAGCGCAGATAAAACTTTATACGGGTAAGGGAAGATATATAGATAAAAAGACAAGGATTAAATAACAGGAATGAACCGGAAAGAAGAGGCTGTCCAAAAAATTCATAGTCAAGTCCAAAAACCATAAACTCAATTGCCAAAAGCACTAGCCAACCGGATAATATTTTATCTGACAGCAATCTCTCTTTTTTGGTAAACATCAGAATCGCAGCAAATAAACTCTGACTGAAACCTATCCATGCAATGGTGTTCATACCCGTTAAGAATTAAACGGTTAAATTATTCCTGTTACACTTTTTTTATATGCTATTTCTACGTATTGAAATGCAAATATAGTCAACATTTCATTTAAAAATAATTGAAGATAGTATTTTTTAACCTGGGAAGAAATTGAAATTTAAATATAGATCTGTATTTAAGCTTCCAAAAATATAATTTATTCGTCTATAGAATTCAAATTATGGATTAACACATAGAATTAGTAATTCAGATACCTGTTTAATAGCTCATTTACGTTTTGGTTCGATATTATTTTGGTTAGGTGCTAAACTTCCCGGACGTACATTTTTGTTTCTTCCTGACTTACTATCGGATTCAGAATTAGAGTCCTTTTTATTATCATTTGATTCTCCACCGACATTTTTAGGTCGTACATATTTTGGAAAGACTTTAAATAAATCCAGTTTACTTTTTGGTCGCTGATCATCAAGCCAAAAGAAATTTTTTAGGTATAAGTCAGATCCAGTGAGTTGGAAAATAGGGTACATGGTTCCGGTTGAGGCAGATGTCATCAATACCCGTTGGATTTTTTTGTTTTTAAAATGCATGACCACAAAACTGCTTTGAGTTTTATTTAATCCGATTAATGTGGAATCTTTGTCATCTCGTGGATAATAAATGGTTTCCGCATTCCCGTTTACTTTGACTACTTTAAGTTGGCCACTGTCTAAATACGCAATTATTTCTTTTCCTGATAATTGATTATAAAATAAAGAATCCTCATGTTGAATTGCAATTGCGAGTCGTTGAATTAAAATATGATCAATCTTTTTATTTTTAGTAAAAGCCTGAATAAATTCACCGGATAATTGATTATTGTCCGACCACAATATGGGATCACCGTTCATATTCATTATAGAGTCACGTGCAGAATAGGTCAAAGAATCACAAATACCTTGTATGTCATTCCTGAATAAACGTACATGATAAAATCCACGGGCAACATTATAAATTGAGTCTTTAGAGGTTAAAAGCGTGTCGGCATGTATAAACATCGAATCCTTACCCGACCAGTCGACCAACATGGCAGAGTCAGTAGCCAAACCTTTTTTTGTTAAGTCATTGTAATAACAATATTCACCATATAAAGTCGATTTTTGTACAGTATCATTCATGATAACATGAGTAAATCCTTCGCCGTACTGAAGTTTTTTGTCATAGAAAATTGTATCCCCTGTCAGTGTTTTCCCATCCTTATGCTTTACAATAGAACGGTCTAAAAGCATAGAGCGGTCGGTGAAGGTATTATACCAGCCACGTGTACTGTAAATGTCGGTTTCATCATTATATAAGATATGGGTTGAACCAACTATATTTGCAATATGAGTTCTTGTATTGTATTTTAAAGTATCCGAATCAAGTATGAAATTTTTATTTTTGAGATGCACTTTATTTTTAAACAAAGCATCATTGGTTGAAGGTGAGTATTGCCCCCAAAGTGAAGTCAGTTGATTGAGTTGATCGGTAATTTTACCACCGGTGTAATAATAGGATAAATTAGCTAACCGATCATAATTTAAACTGTCGGTAACCAGGGTTGTTTTTCTATTCACCATACGTACATTGTATCGCATTCTGGCCAGTTTAGTATTCCCATCATAATAAAGCTTATCACCATAAACAAAAAGTGTATCTCCCTGTACAATTCGCACATGTCCGAAAGCATTGAGTGAGTTTGCTTTTTCAAAAAAGTATGCACTATCACAGTAAAGTAAAACATTATCATGCCTAAACCTAACGTTTCCTTTCAAAACCTGCATATCAGGATTTGTAATTTTATCGAATGTAAGCGTTTCGGAATGCTCTAAAAATACAAGCGTTGCTCCCCTGTTGCTCAACGGATTTATCGTTGGGGCTAATGGTTTACGTTCCGCCATAACTTTTAGTTTTTTGGCTGCTTGTCTCGTTTTTTTAGTTGATTTGACTGCTTGTTTTTGTGGATTCTGACTTTGTAAGACTTCATTTCGTAATTGTTTGGGATGTATTTGTGCCTGCAAAACTACTATAAACAAACACAGCACACCTAAAAGTAAGATGTGCCTGTTGCCTCCCGGTCTGTGTGTGGAGATATATAAAAGAGTTCTTTTAATTGTTTTCATTAGAATATTTATCCACTCAACTCCCTTTTTTTTAGAAGCCGGTAACAGGAAATAAATAATGTCCGGTTATTTAAAATAAAACTTCTTCAGCCCGTATATAATTTCCCTGTTATAAATGAGGGAAAAGGAAGTAGTAAACATTAGAAATATGATATTCTAATGTTTCTACTACTTAAAGTGGTTTGCCTTATTTTTTTATCCAACCCGGATATTGAAATTTACAATTTTGCCATGCAGGATCTATACTGATATATGTTTCCTTTTGTTTTTTGATAATCCAATCATTCAAAAAATCCTGTTTCTTTTTATTTTCATAAAACGATTTCAACATTTGATAATCATCAGTAAGATTTGCTTTATGATTATCTACTTTCGATTTTACTTTCACGATGGCCACAACATCTTTATTTGATGTTTTATCAATCATTGAGAATGGTTTTGAGACTTCACCAACATTCATATCATAAACTGCTTTAGCAACTTCAGGTGGTAAGTCCTGATATTCAAATTTGGAAGAAGGTGTATAATCTTTTTGTTGCATCATCAAACCAGCATTCATTACCGTATTTTTGTCTTGTGAGAAATTCATTACAGCTTGCTCAAATGTCAATTTGTCTTCACGTATCAGGTTTGAAATTGAATCCAGTGAATGAATTGCTTTTTCTTTTTCTTCGAGCGAAACGCGTGGTTTAAGTAATATGTGACGGCTATTTATACGATCACCTCTTTTTTCGATTAATTGAATGATATGATACCCGAATTCCGTTTGTACAACACGTGAAACTTTTTTAGAATCTGTCAGATTAAAAGCAACCTGAGCAAATTCAGGAACAAGCTGACCACGTCCCATAAACCCAAGTTCACCACCACGTTTTGCACTTTCAGTATCTTCAGAATAAAGTCGGGCTAAAACCGAAAAGTCAGCTGTGCCACTATTTATACGATCAGTAAAGTCACGTAAGCGGTCTTTAATCCTGTTTATTTCTGTAATTGCCACTGGCGGTTGAAAGCTGATTATTTGAAGCTCTACCTGTGCTGTAACTGTTGGTATACTGTCTTGTGGAAGATCTTTATAGAATCGTCGAACATCAGCCGGAGTTGATTTTATATCACCTACCAGTTTTTTTTGCATTTCCTGTATGATTTGTTGATCACGAATCATATCACGCAATTCTTCACGTAATACAAGTGAGGTTTTGTGAAAATACTCTTCCATTTTCTCTTTGGACCCAATTTGAGTTATGAAATAATTTAACCTTGCCTCTACCTGATTCATAACTGATGATTCATTTACAACAACGCTGTCCAGCTCTGCCTGATGTAGGAATAGTTTTTGAATTGCTATTTGTTCGGGAATTATACAATTTGCATCACCTTCTATTGGTTTACCATTGTATTGTGCATCCATGCGTTCCTTCTCAACTTCAGATAGTAAAATAGATTGATCACCTACTACCCAGATTACCTGGTCAATAATATTCTTTTGTGCCAGTATTTTCAGGGGTGAAATACTTAAGAATAATAAAAGGGAAAAGATTATTTTTTTCATAAATTGTATATTGACTTTCAATGTAATGTGCATTTCAATAATTATTAATTGATAATTAACAAAGATGCAGTTTCCGGTTTAATAAATTGTTTATAAGTTGAATAATAAATGATTATTTTTTTTTGAAAAAAGTAACAGTTTCATTTGTTACTGCATCGTTATATATTTCGTTTTCAAATTTAGATATAAAATCAGCTTTTTGCTTGTTCAACAAAATATTGCTGATTCGATCTTTTGCCATATCATATGGTTCAACCTGACCAGAAAGTTTGAACGATTCAATACGTAAAAAAAAATGTTCAGTACTATCTGAAGACTCAACAAATCGATTCGAAATTAAAAACTTTGAAGGGTCTTCGATTTTTAAAGGTATTCTTTTTAATATTTCTGAGAGTGGCAACCATTTATCGCCAAAATAATCATAACTTATTGCATTTTGCAAACTGTATTTCTCGATGTTTTCAAGTGATTTTGTACTTCCGGATTGCACCCAACTCCGAACAACATTCAACCGGGGTGCTTTTTGAGGTATAATTAGTAATAATCCTTTGATGATATTTTCTTTTAGAACAAGTTGATCGCTATATTGAGTATAAAAAGCTTTCAAATCTACTTCCGTTGGCTCTTTTGGAAGACGTTGTTCAATCATTTTTTGCTGATATTGATGAATAGTCAGTGATTTTCTGTAACTCTCAACCAGACTTTCTATTTCTTCTTTATTTGTGATATTTCTTTTTGCATTTTCATACATAAGAACATCTGTAACCCACTTGCGAATAAAACTTTGAGCAATTTCCGCACTGTCAGTTTGATTTACATTGGGTGGAATGATCTGTTGAACTTCATCGAGATAAAGAAATTTGCCTTCAACTTCAAGCAAAGCCTTGCGTGCTACTTCCGGAACTTTATGAACACATGAACTAAATATTAATGTAAACATGGAGATAATTACAAAAAAAATAAACTTATTCATATGTTATAGTAATTATTCTCTTCTGGAGTGAAAGCAAAACGCAAAAATAAAAGTCAAAGGTAGGGCTTTTATTTTTGCATGATTTTATTATTAGTTTTTCTTAACCGTTTTCAAAACATTTTGGTCAACATTCACAGGATATTTTGCACGAAGTGCTTTAATCCATTCACGTTCCAAAAATTCTTGATAATCAGCAGTAACTAAACCACGAACATCGGAGTAATCTTCAGGTTTATTTTTAAGTAATTTTCCGGTAACAAAGAAATACGGATATTCTTTAGTTGGAACGTATTTTTCTTTTGATTTGAATATTTTATCATCGATCACTTTATTATCTCCTTGAACATACAATCCTTTTTCAACTTTTACATGTTGAATGCTGTCGTTCAATCGTGTATTAAGATATTTATCAATTGAATCTGAAGCTGATTTATTTACAATTAATTTAGCAGCTTCAAAAGTTTCTTTGTCTTTGCAAAGAATAATATGTCCTTTGTAATGTGGTTTTTCCCAGGTATAATCTGCTTTATGGGTATTGAAATAATTTTCAAGTCCCGGAGTATCTTTCGATGCTTTTTCCCAAACTTCCCGGTTGCTTACTTCAAATAAAAGGATTCCATCATGATATTCCTGCATCAGATACCTAAAGTCCTCATATTTATTTTCCAACTGTGAATCTTCATAGGCAAGCAATTCATTATCAACAAAAGCATTGAGCTTATCATCAATAATATCAGAAGCAATGATCTTATCCGAAGTGTTGTATTTCTTTAGATACCTTGCAAAATCAGCCTGAGTATAGTTTTTATCAGCAAATGTAAAAAGAGGTTTGTTAAGTTTTGCAGCTTCAGCTAAAAATGTTGAATCAGTCAATGTCCTTTTGCTAAGTAATTTATAAAATTCCTGAATACTTGATGTGTTTTCCTTGTAATTGTTTGAAATGCGGGATTTTATCAAAAAAGCATTTTGACCACTGTATGCTCGTTCATCGTGTTTGATTTTACGTTCCAGATCTGCCTTCAATTCATCAAAGGGAGCCAGACCTTTTTTATCCATTAATTTAATAATGTGCCAACCATATTCCGTCTGAACAGGAACTGTAATATCTCCATTTTTTTTTAGAGTAAATGCAGCCGTTTCAAATTCAGGCACCATTCGTCCTGTACCAAACCAGGGTAATTCCCCATTCTTAACTGAGGATCCTTTGTCCTGAGAATATGTTTTAGCCAATGTTCCAAAATCATCACCTGCTAAAACACGTTGATAAATCGAATCAATTGTTACTTTTGCTTTCTTATTTTGAGCTTCATCACCTTTTGACGTGAAAATCATGATATGAGAAACCAAAATTTCACCTAAAGAGTTACGCCGGGCATGAACTTTTAAAATGTGATACCCAAATGCAGTACGTACAGGTTTAGAAATCGTTCCAACAGGAGTATTATATGCCATTGTTTCGAAAGGGTAAACAGTTTTGAATGCCGAAACCCATCCGATATGACCATTGTTTTTCTCGGCAGACTGGTCCTGTGAAACTTCTTTGGCTACTTTCTCAAAATCTTCTTTCTGTATGCGTTTCCATACTACATTAATTTCATTGAATGCTTTCAGAGTATCTGCTGGAGATGCGTTTTGAGGAATCCGAATAAGAATGTGACTTACATCAACATCTTCTTTCGAACGATCGTAAGCTTCGTGTAATAAAGTATCATCAACTTTCGTATCTGTCAGATAAGGTTTTGTGAGTTGTGCCCTATAACCGGCAAGTTCTGTAATAAATGATTTTGTCGTATCTATTCCCTGAGATTTGGCTTCTTCTACTTTCAACTTAAAATTCACAAATAAATCAACATATTCATCAAGTGTTTTTTTGTCCAGCGAATTGTTTGAATTATTTTTATTGTAAATATATTCAAATTCCGATTTTAATACCGGCTTGTTGTTAATTGTCATGAGTACCGGATTTGCGGTTTGAGCAAATGAGCTAGCAGACAAAACAAATAAAGTGAATAATTTAATTAAATGTGATTTCATAAATATTTAAAATAATTGAAAGATTTAATTAGACATTTGACCAATGACAAATTATTATGAACGTTATGAAGAATATCCGATTGTTAAAACGGATAAAATTCTTAATTGTTGTGTTTTTATTGTGAAAAAACTTCGCAAAGATATCATAATAAATCTGAAATAAAAATCAAATCCATGTTTAATTACCAATGTATAATCTTTAATCGGAAATTGTAAACAATTTAATTATTCTCTCTGCTGTAATTTGGTGCTTCACTGGTAATAGTGACATCGTGTGGATGACTTTCAGTAACACCTGCATTGGTAATTCGTGTAAATTTAGCCAAATGTAATTCTTTAATGGTGTGTGCTCCGCAATACCCCATTCCGGCTCTTAGTCCACCAATCAGTTGATAAACAACTTCGTATAAAGACCCTTTGAATGCGACACGTGCTGATATTCCTTCTGGAACCATTTTCTTGACATCATCTTCCATATCCTGAAAATAGCGATCCTTTGACCCTTTTTCCATAGCTTCCAGCGAACCCATGCCACGATATGATTTGAATTTACGACCGTTGAAAATAATTGTCTCTCCTGGTGATTCTTCTACCCCTGCAAATAGTGATCCGGCCATAATGGTGTTTGCTCCTGCTGCCAATGCTTTCACAATGTCACCCGAATAACGTATTCCTCCATCAGCAATTACCGGAATGTCAGTCCCTTTCAAAGCTTTTGCCACTTCAAAAATGGCAGACAATTGTGGTACACCAACTCCCGCAATAATACGGGTAGTACAAATAGAACCAGGTCCGATACCCACTTTGACAGCATCCGCACCTGCTTCAGCTAAAGCTAAAGCTGCTTCACCGGTGGCAATATTACCAACAATTATATCAATGTTCTTATACCTTTTTTTTGCTTCTTTCAAGGTGTTAATAACTCCTACAGAATGGCCATGAGCAGTATCAATTACAATTGCATCTACTCCTGCATTTGCAAGTGCATCAATTCTTTCGAACACATCTCCTGTTACACCTACTCCGGCTGCTACGCGCAATCGACCCTGTGCATCCTTGCAAGCCATTGGTTTGTCTTTGGCTTTGGTTATATCTTTATAAGTGAGTAATCCTACGAGCTTATTATCGTTATCTACAACCGGAAGTTTCTCAATTTTGTATTGTTGTAAAATATCAGCGGCTGCTTCTAAATCAGTTGTACGTGATGTAGTTATTAAATTTTCTTTGGTCATCACATCATCAATCTGAATTTTAACGTCGCGTATGAAACGTAAATCACGATTGGTAACTATACCCACCAAATAACCGCCCTCGTCAACAACAGGAATTCCACCAATTTTGTATTCAGCCATCAAAGCCAGTGCATCTTCAACAGAGGCACCTTTTCGAATGGTGATAGGATTTGAAATCATACCGTTTTCAGCACGTTTCACTATTTCTACCTGCTTTGCCTGTTCGGCGATGGTCATGTTCTTGTGAATCACCCCGATACCTCCTTCACGGGCAATGGCAATAGCCATTTTAGAATCCGTAACCGTATCCATGGCTGCAGAAACTATTGGTATTTTCAATTCAATACGTCGTGAAAATCGGGTTGTCAGATTGACGTTGCGTGGTAATACATCAGAATAGGCAGGAACCAGAAGGACGTCATCGAACGTTAACCCCTCTATTTGAACTCTTTCAGCAATAAATGACATAGTTTTTTTGTTTTTTCGTTTCTATTTTCAGTGGATATACCTTAACCGGAATACACTATGAAAATTATTGCGTGCAAATTTACATAATAAATACGACTGTGAAAACATTCTGAACGCAAATAAACTTTAATTGGTTTGATTTTGAAGTATTTTGTAGATTATGGGGGTTTAAAGTCTGTAATTTGAGGTTATTTAAGATTTCATGATATGATTTTCAATGATATGATTTTCATGATATGATTTTCAATGATATGATTTTCATGATATGATTTTCAATGATATTATTTCATGATAAGATTTTCAATGATATGATTTCTTGATATGATTTTCAATGATATTATTTCATGATATTATTTTCAATGATATGATTTCTTGATATGATTTTCAATGATATTATTTCATGATATGATTTTCAATGATATGATTACATGATATGATTTTCAATGAAATCATATCATTTTTAATCAAATCTTATTCCTGAATCCGCTGAACAGAATTAATTTCTTTTATCTTGATAATATTTTTGCACAGGTTATTGATATCTTCCGTATCGTGAACATAAATATAAAATCGACCAATGAAAATTCCATCATTTGTTTCAATACTCATTTTGCCTATGTTCACTCCATATCCTTCAGAAATTACTTTCAGGATTTGAATCAGAACTCCCTTTCGATCAATGCCCTTAATCTCCAGTACTTCTACAAATGATTGCACCTTATGGGTTGCCCATTCCACCGAAACTATTCTTTCTCCAAAGCTGCTTTTAAGTTTGGCTGCTACCGGACATTGACGTTTATGGATAATGACCATTTCCGATTCATCAACATATCCCAACACATCATCTCCCGGAATCGGGTGACAACATTCAGCCAGGGTGTATGTCTTTCCTGCATTTTCTTCAGTAAGTTTAATAGATTTCTTACGGTCAATCTTAATATCGGGAACAGCAGGAGTAACAGGCTGTTTATTTGTGTCGGAAGAACCTCCGAAAGGCCTTTTAAGGTATTTTACAAATACATTCTGACTTTTTGGCTTAAAAATAATTTTACCTATTTCGTCCAGTTTTAATAGTCCTTTTCCTGCCTGAAAAAAGAGTTCATTGCGTTGAGTCAGATTGAAATAGTTGAGAATCCGTACAATATTTTCATTGTCGGGCAATAAATTAACTGAAACTAAAGCCTGTTCAATAAGTTTTTGTCCTTCTGTAACAAATGCTTTTTCTTCTTTTTTAAACAGGTTTTTTAATTTGGTTTTAGCTTTGGCTGTGGTTACATAATCAATCCATTCAGCTTGAGGTACCTGCTTTTTGGATGTCAGGATCTCTACCTGATCTCCACTGTTTAGTTTGTAGCTAAGCGGCACCAGCTTATGATTTACTTTCGCACCGATACAATGATTGCCCAAATCGGAATGCACAGAATAAGCAAAATCAAGAGCAGTGGCTCCCTGGGCAATGGTTTTAATTTCCCCTTTTGGTGTAAATACGAATATCTCCGAAGCAAAAAGGTTTAGTTTAAACGTATCCATAAAATCGATTGCATTCGGTTCAGGATGTTCCAATAAATCTTTAATTGTTTTTAACCATTTGTCAAGCTCCGATTCATCCGCTTCACCCGATTTATATTTCCAGTGCGCTGCAAGGCCTTGTTCGGCAATATCATTCATGCGTTCACTCCGGATCTGCACTTCCACCCATCGTCCTTTTGGTCCCATAACGGTGACATGCAGTGCTTCATATCCATTTGCCTTGGGCGTGCTTACCCAATCGCGGATACGCTCAGGATGCGGCTTGTATAGTGCGGTAATGGCAGAATAAAGCATCCAGCATTGTTCCTTTTCATTCATTCCTTCGCGGGGAGTGAAAATAATTCGTTCGGCCAGAATATCGTACACTTCCTCAAAAGGGATATTCCGGGTTGACATTTTATGCCATATAGAATAGACTGATTTGATACGGGCTACAAGTTTGAAATTATATCCCAGTTCAGTCAGTTTTTTGAAAATAGGGTCTGAAAATTCTTTATAAAAGCGGTTCCGGTCTTCTCTATCTCCTTCCAGTTTGGTTTCTATTTCATTATAGGTGTCGGGATGTTCGAATTTAAAACTAAGGTCTTCAAGTTCTGTCTTGATCTGAAAAAGACCTAGCCGGTGGGCAAGAGGGGCGTAGATATATTGTGTTTCGCCTGCAATTTTATATTGCTTGGCAAGAGGCATCGAACCCAGGGTTCGCATGTTATGAAGTCTGTCGGCAATTTTGATAAGGATTACCCGAATGTCTTCCGACATGGTAATTAATAATTTTCTGAAGTTTTCAGCTTGTTTGGAAGCTTTTTCTCCAAATACACCACCCGAAATTTTAGTTAGTCCATCAACAATCTGAGCAATTTTTGGTCCGAATAAATTCTCAATATCTTCAACCGTATAATCAGTATCTTCCACCACATCATGAAGCAATGCAGAACAAATCGATGTGGAACCCAGTCCGATTTCCCGAACAACAATGCGTGCCACGGATAATGGATGCATAATGTAGGGTTCACCCGAACGGCGTTTGATGCCTTTATGGGCCGATTTGGCGAAATTGAATGCTTTGGTGATAATTTCAGTCTTCTGTCTGTGATTCGTCTTGCTATAATCATCAAGTAATGCTTCAAATTCTTTCTGAATCAGTTCATCTTCGGTTAAAGTCTCATTTAATGTAGGCATCATAAAAATCTCAGTTATCAATTATCAATTATCAGTCATCAGTTCAGATATCTTTTTTAAGCAATAAATAAAGGATATCAATTGATTATTCTTGCAAAGATATAAAAAATCAATTCGTTTCGCAATTCAGAAGTTTTCATTAATGAACAAAGATCAAAGAACAAAGAATATAAAACACACAACAATTAACACTCAACACGGAAATCGAAACTCGGAACACGGAACTCGAAACTCGGAACACGGAACTCGAAACTCGGAACACGGAACGCGGAACTCGGAACACGGAACACGAAACTTTTCAATATCCGGCCAATAGCAATCCAATATCATTTGCGGCAATACCATAATAATTTCCGATAAGTCGATTTACCAGTACCCCTCCAT
>Ga0302215_10002788_pt1 | contig 11924 bp, 9 predicted proteins | sample II_Fen_N3_1_FD_194580 | JGI IMG/M metagenome (GOLD analysis project Ga0302215, IMG submission 194580) | Peat permafrost microbial communities from Stordalen Mire near Abisko, Sweden - II_Fen_N3_1 | ecosystem: Environmental > Terrestrial > Soil > Wetlands > Permafrost | place: Sweden: Abisko... | reverse complement strand
TGGAGCAAATCAGGATGATGAAGAGACGGATTTGTACTTTGATTTGATGAATGGCATTTTTCAACGAAGTAAGCCTCTGCATACACATTATATGTTACCGGAAGCTGCGGCTGATTTTGCGGCTTTATTGCGGTCGGACTATGGTATTATGCAACAGTTGACTTTCGCGCGGCAGAAGCGCCTAAAACTGCTTGAATATATGGTTGAGTATTACCGGTTGCATATTCCCGATTTCCACGGATTACATTCGCTGGCGGTGTTGCAAAGTTTGTTTGATTAATTTGCGGGGGAGACGAAACCCTATTTTTTCAGTAGAATAACTAAAACATCGCCAATTTTCAGTTTGCTTCCTAATTTACTGTTCCATTCTTTTAATTCGTTCATGGTGCAGCCAAACTTTTGAGCAATTGAGTAATATGATTCACCTGATTTTATCTTGTGGTGAATGCTTTTTGTGGAAACTTCAGTCTTTGTGCTGGCTGTTGGTCGTGTGTCGGAGCTTTGATTTATGGCAAGCTCTTGTCCAAACTTGATTTCGTTTGAAGTTAGATTATTTAGCTTCTTGAGTTCCTCAATCGAGATATTATTCTCTTTGGCAATGGAGAATAAGCTCTCTCCTTTTGTAACTTTGTGTTTTGTTGTTTTTACAGCTGTTTCATTTTTTGAAGTTTCAGCTGTGTTGTCTGCTATTTCAGCCAATTGACTCACTCTGATTTCTTGTCCCGGCTTAATCTTTCCATCCGTCAGATTATTCAGTTTCTTTAGCTCATCAACTGAGACATTAAAGTTCTGTGCAATCAGGAATAGACTTTCGCCGCTTTTGACTTTGTGAGTGACTGTTTTAGATGTACTTACAGGTTTTGCAGTTTCAGCTACATTTGCGAGTGTTTCTGAGGGTTGGTTTATCTTTATTTCCTGCCCGGATTTGATCTTTCCGTCGGTTAAGCTATTCTGTTTCTTCAGCTCATCAACTGAGACATTATAGTTCTGTGCAATCAGGAATAGACTTTCGCCACTTTTTACTTTGTGAGTGATTGCTTTGGTTGTACTTGCAGGTTTTGCTGGCTCAGGTATGCTTGCTAATGTTTCAGTTGGTTGGTTTATCTTTATTTCCTGCCCGGATTTGATCTTTCCGTCGGTTAAGCTATTCTGTTTCTTTAAATCGTCAATAGATACATTATACATTTTTGCAATACTGAATAAGCTTTCGCCTGAAATTACTTTATGGGTTGTGGTTTTAACCGGAGTCGATTCAGTTTTGGCTATTGCCGGTTTCTCTGTAGCAACAGTTGGTTGATTTAATTTTAGTTCCTGACCCGGGCGAATACTACCGGTTAGAATGTTGTTGATTTTTTTAAGTTCATCAACAGTCATATTGTATAATTTCGAAATTGAAAAAAGAGATTCCCCCTTTTTTACAATGTGCGAGGCTGTGGTAACAGGAGTTTCTGTTTTTTGAATTGTATTGTTTTGCTTTGCTTCTTCAGGCTTATTTGTAGCTACTTGTACAGGTTCAATAATCGTATAAGCTTCTTCGTCTTTTACTTTTAAGTTTTGCTTAGGATTGATTTTATTGCCTTTAATCCGGTTTTTACTTTTAAGCTCTGCAATTGTAAGTCCAAATTTGTCAGCAATTGACGATAGTGTTTCACCTCGTTTTACACGATGATATTCAGCCGGGATAGTTTTTGTCGATTGTTTAATCGGAGTAGTTACCGGGAATGTGTTATCAACCGGGGTACTGATATTTTGGTCTGGTGTGAATCCGGGAACGACAGCGAGCAAAGCATTTCCCGCAATGACACGATTCGCCTTGATGAAGCGCCTACTGTAATATGGCTCGGTTGAGCTTGAAATAGTAACGCCCTTTTGAACGGATGCGTGAATAAAATCAAAATTTCCATCTTCTTTTGCCGTTACAACAATACCCACATGGCCAACATGTTTGCTTCTGCGGCTGCCCGAGAAAAATACAAGATCGCCGGTTTTGAGGCGGGTACGACCTACTGTGTCGAACTGTTGAGCCTGTTCAGCTGATGAGCGCTGAAGATTATACCCGAAATTGCGATAAACGTAGGAAGTGAAACCGGAACAGTCGAAGCTTTCAATCCCCGGAGATCCGTATCTGTAGGGTTTGTCCAGAAACATTTTTCCATAATTTATGATGGAATCCGTAATTGCAATATTGGTTGAAGCTAAATAATGGGTTTGTATTGAATCGGAAGCAGACGACTGTAACATTTCAGCATGCAATTTCGAAGTGAAGTTTGCAATTAATAGAAAGGTGCTGAGAATGAACAATGTGTGTTTTTGAAAAGACATGAAAAACTGCTGCTAAATGATTGAATACTTGCAAAGATAAGATTTTTGAAGTACAAAGCAGGAGCAATTTTCTCTTTTTAAGGAAAAAGGGGATAAATTTTCATACCTCCAATTTCCTTATCATAAATGTATAAATACATTAAAATTTCAATTTTGCAGAATCTGAAGTTACATCCAGGTAGGCTTCTGTTCCTAGAATTAATGGCAAATTATAATCGACATGACCGGCCGGAAAATCAAAACAAACCGGATAATTATAGTCACTTACTGCATCTGCAATGATTTCTGCAATTGTTTGTTTCATGAGTGGGTCTTCGTCACAATCGCTGAACTGACCTACAACCAACCCCGAAAGTTCTGCTAGAGCACCGCTAAAACGCAGGTTTTGCATCATGCGGTCGATATGATAGGGCTTTTCGGCAATGTCTTCAATAAAAAGGATTTTGTTTTTGAAGTCCAGATCAAACCGGCTTCCACGCAAACCCATCAGCACCGATAGATTTCCCCCAATCAGTTTGCCTTCGGCTTTCCCCCAACGATTTAAAGGATGACTTGGGATAACATAAGATGGCAATTTGCCGAACAATATTTCTTTCAGGCGCAAAACCTGATCAGAATCCGAAGGCAATTCGGTCAGGTGTTTTGCCATAATGCCATGAATGGAGGCTATTCCAAGATTCGTGATGGCATTGTGCAAAATAGTAATGTCGCTGAAGCCAATAAGCCATTTTGGTGAAGCAACGAATTTAGAAAAATCAAGCTTGTCGATAATTTGTGCAAGACCATAACCACCACGACTGCATAGAATCGCTTTTACCGATGAGTCATCGAACGCATGTTGTAAATCGGCAATGCGTTCTTCTTGCGTTCCTGCAAAACGACCGTACTCCGAACGCGCAAATTCACCTTCGGTAACTTGTAAACCCCAGGCAGTAAGTGTTTTTTTTGTTCCATCAATAAATTCTGGATTAATTACTCCTGAAGGAGAGATAATGCGAATTTGATCTTTTGGTTGTAAGTATTTGGGAGTCATGTTTTTTAGTTCTGAGTTTATAGCCGATAGGGCGTCGTGACTTATGAGCTTACTTATTGATGTCATCACAATTTGTGATGACATATTTTCCTATTCTATCAGTTGAAACATTTAATTAGTATCTCAACCATTTCAACAATTCTCCCCAGGTAACTTTTTTGCCATACATCAAAATTCCGGTCCGGTAGATTTTGCCTGCCATCCAGGTGGTGCCGATAAATGACAGCACAAGTATGGTTAGCGAAAGCCCGATTTGCCAAACGGGAACATCGAAAGGTAGCCGTACCATCATAACGATGGGAGAGGTGAACGGAATCATCGAACACCAGAATGCCAACGGACCGTCGGGGTTTTCTGCACTAAAGATACCTGCATAAATAGCAAATATAATCGGAAGCATGATGGGTAACGAGAATTGCTGCGTGTCGGTTTCGTTATCAACTGCCGAGCCGATGGCTGCAAAGAGTGATGCGTACAATAAATAACCCCCCAGGAAATAGACAATAAATAGCGATACTATTTCCACATAGTTTAAGCTACTTAGAGCGGTAATCAGTGTTTGCATTTCGGTTGGCATGGCGTTGGTTGGCATAGTTTGCATACCCATTTGTCCTGCTTTTTGCAGAGAAGTAACATCAACATTTCCGCCAAAGAAAGCTCCAACGGCGAGTGAAATAAATACTGTAAGCACCACCCACAGCAGGAACTGGGTAAGACCCACCATGGCAATACCAATAATTTTCCCCATCATCAATTCGAATGGTTTTACGGAGGAGATAATCACTTCCACAATGCGGTTGGTTTTTTCCTGCACCACACCACTCATTACCTGAGCACCGTAAATGACGATAAACATATAAATAATGAAAGCTGAAATCATGCCGATAATCAAAGCCAGTTCGGCCGAACCTTGTTTTTCGTTTCCATTTTCGCCCCATTTAATCGTTTTCAGGTCGATGTCGGTGCGCGATTTTTCAACCATTTCTTTCAAGTGCGGGATGTTATATGAAGCTAGTTTCTGTTGCTCGATGTATTTATTCAGCAAGCCCGCCACATAACTCTTAAGTTCCATGTTTACCTGCTTAGCCGAGAAAAGGGTAGCAGCACTCGAATCGGTTTTCAGGTCGCCGGTAATGTATAGCAGCGCTGCAAAATGCTCATCCTTTTCGTTCTGCTTTTTTACGTCTTCGATGGATTTATCCGTGAATTCGAATGCGTATGATTCGTTGTTTTTGAAAACGTCTTTGTACAAATGTGTTCTGTTGACCACCACAATTGTTTTCATTTTGTCGTCCTTGATGCCGCCGAGCCAAACTACAAGCGCAATCATTCCGGCAAAAAGCACAGGCGTGAGGAATGTGAGCAGGATAAATGATTTTTTCATTACCCGCGTTGTATATTCCCGTTTTATGATTAGAGTTATTTTAGACATAATTATTTACTCACGGTTTTAATGAAAATATCGTTCATACTTGGTAATAGTTCCTCGAAAGAATGGATCTCGGCTTGTTTGATTATTTCAGTTAGCAATAGATTATTACCACCCGAGATATGCTTTTTAATTGTACTTTCCACTATGCCATTTTTGATGGACTGCGATAGTATTTCGAAATTCCCGTTGCCCAAAATCGGACTTTGCGAACGAACAATATAGGTGTCGGTGGCATGCGAAGCTCTGATATCGGCTACATTTCCCTGAAGCACAATTTTCGATTTGTCGACCAACGAGATATTCTCGCAGAGGTCTTCAACGGTTTCCATATTGTGTGTGGAGAAAATAATGGTGGCGCCTTTGTCGCGCAGTTCCAGGATTTCGCGTTTCATCAGGTCGGTGTTTACCGGATCGAAACCGCTGAAAGGCTCATCGAATATCAGCAGTTTCGGGTCGTGAAGTATGGTGGTTATAAATTGCACTTTTTGCGCCATACCTTTCGATAGTTCTTCCACTTTTTTGTCCCACCATGCCTGGATTTCAAATTTCTCGAACCAGTATTTCAACGCTTTCAGGGCATCGTGTTTGGTCATGCCTTTGAGCTGTGCCAGGTACAACGCCTGTTCGCCGACCTTCATTTTTTTGTACAGGCCGCGTTCTTCGGGTAAATAGCCTATCTGTTGCACGTCGGTTGTAGTCATGCGTTTGCCGTTGAGGCGTACTTCGCCACTATCGGGGGCTGTTATGCAGTTGATGATCCGAATCAACGTGGTTTTCCCGGCACCATTCGGACCAAGCAATCCGTACACCGAATTTTCGGGAACAGTCAGACTCACCCCATCAAGGGCGCGATGTCCGGCATATTGTTTTACTACGTTTTCTACTTCTAAGAGTTTATTGTTCATCGGTTGAATAGTTATTGAGTTATTTGCTTCGCGTTATTTATCTCTCCTTCGTCGAGATGCTATTAGCAGTTATTATTTGTATGATTAGTCAATAAATAACTACAAATAACGTCGAAGGTAAATAACAATTTAATAACGCAAAGCTTACATTTTCCCTTCGTCGGCAAAGCTATAATACTGTCCTTTTGCAATGATGATATGATCGAGCAGGCTAATGCCAATGGCTTCGCAGCCCGCTTTAATGCGTCGGGTTATTTGTTCGTCTTCGTGGCTCGGGCGGTTTTGTCCCGATGGATGATTGTGTGCTACCACCACAGCTTGTGCCGATTTTTCCAACGCCATTTTCAGTAACATGGGTATATCTACCACCGTTTGTCGGCTTCCACCCTGCGTCAGACGCTTAATTTCTATTACTTTGTTGGCTCCATTAAGCAATCCTACCCAGAATTCTTCGTGTATCAAATCCACCAACTGCGGTTCAAACAAATCGAAAAGATCGATGCTCGATGTAATTTTGGTGCGTTCCACTATCTCGTTGGTTTTGCGCCGCCGCCCAAGTTCCAGCGCTGCCATAATGGTTATTGCTTTTGCTTTGCCTATTCCTTTGAAGCGTTTGCATAGGTCGTTAACCGTCAGTTGAGCCAGTTCGTTGATATTATCCCGGCATTCGCGCATAATGCGGCGAGCCAGTTCTACGGCCGATTCGTCTTTGTTGCCAATGGCTATCAAAATGGCCAACAACTCAGCATCCGAAAGGCTCGCAGCGCCTTTCAGCATCATTTTTTCGCGTGGTCGGTCGTCTTCAGCCCACTCACGAATTGTCAATCGTTTGTCGTCGGTTAGCATGAGGTCAAAAATACTAATTTTTTACATTTTGGCAAACTATCTGAAAAAGAAAAAGCTGCGACAACATTTTGTTGAAAACAGCTTCTTACTTCTTGTGTTTTAATAGGGAGGTTTGGTGACTTTTTTCACCAGTCAGTAGACTTATTTATAGTTTCACCTTATAACTTCTCAGTCCAATTTTCACTATATAAATTCCATTTGATAAATTGCTCAATTGAATAGGACTAGAAGTGATTTTCGAACTATAAACCCGTAACCCGGTGGTGTTATATATTTCTATTGACTCGTCAGGGGTTGAACCACTTATATAAATAGTCTTGTCGCTAGAGAATAAACTAATGTCAGCATTATTGACTGGTTTTATATCAGTTGAGTTTAACGACATAATTTTAAAACTAACTTTATCAGCAGTTTTGGTTATGTCTGTCAACTCCCTGTTTATGTCTGTTCCCGACCAAGTTTTAGGTATAAAAGATGTAGTTACACCATTAGGAAAAGGTGAACCGGGAGTTGCAGGTGGAGGTAGCGAACCTGTTGGTTCCAAATAAACCCTCATGTGGTCTGAAGCCGTTTGTGTTGTTCCGGTATAATTATTTACTATATCATTTTCCCAAGCATTGGCATCATAATCGATGTGCCAGATTAACATCCCCTCGTTGGGTAAGAAACTGTCCCAACCCGTCAACTTTCTATATTCAAGCATGAAATATTCGTTTGGATTAGTTTTCCCATGCATAATAAATGCCTGATTGTTCGTGTTTGATGGTGGTGCTTCCCCCTGGTAAATAGGATTCAGAAATAAATCACCCGTTGAATTTATTTCTTGTGGTGTCAACCAACCCAACTGGTATCGGTCAAAAACCGAATAAGTAGGTGGTGTTCGGCCCCAATTCAAGTAATTACCCCTTGCCATAATAGTCCATTGGTCGATGGTAGCCTTTTTTGAATCAGCAGTATGATAATAATCAGCCAAACCGATGACATGCCCAAACTCATGGCAGAACGTTCCAATTCCACACATTTGACCATCCCAACGCAACTCCGATGTACAAGCATATCCATATAATAATTTTCCATCAAAGGTTATAGATTCGGTTGTTCCTGAATAATTTTCGCCAGGCTGAACGTCCCAACGATGTGGCCATATTGTATTTGGTAAACCTGTTTCAGCTTCGTTATAACCGGCATAGAAAATAAACACATTATCTATTGTATCATTGTTATCCAAATCGTATTGCGAGAAATCTAACCCGGCATTATGAGCCAAAGTGCATGCGTCGACAATCATACGAGGAGCTTTTATAAACCGGGCATCAGCATTCGTTGAATCATTCTCTCCATAGTATTTCATATTATTAGGCAGCGTAAAAGGGCCTACAACATCGAATGTAGGTGAGAACTTACCGTATGAACTTGCCAGAAAATAGTCGCGAGCCGAGCCAGTTCCACCATTAGAACTATAATTTTCTTGATTTAATAAATTGTCAAAAGCAATTTTGGGTGTCGCTCCTGCAAATGGTCTGTCGGTAAAATTAACCAGAATAACCAATGATTTTTGTGACCCATGTGCTGGAAATGCCTTTTGTGGCTTACTTTGGCTCATGAGTTGCTTTAGCTTGTTGGGAGCGCTCTTGAAGCGACTTATTTGTTCTGTTTTTTCAACTCTTTGAAGGAATTGGATGTCTGACTTGTTACGCCTGTTAATGTCACGGGCAATTATTTTTGATCCAACAATTTCCCCTGCGGCAGTCACCGTAGCATAGGTATAATATCCATCACTATTCTGCTTAAGTATATAACCATCCTCAGTAGTCCTGACATGTTGAAATTCATCTCCCTGCAAACGGATAGTCAATTGGCTTCCATCTGGTTGGGTTACAACAATTGGGTAAGGGTATGCACTCACAGCAAAAATAGGTACTACTGCAATTTGACAAATAATGGCTACAAGTGCCGTGTAAAAAACTCTTCTATTCATAATGTCGTTTTGTGTAACGATTTTTTATAGTTCAAAATTATATGCTCAGATTCGCTTTGCTCGTCCCTTATTTTTTCCATGTTTGAACTCCCTGTCTAGTCCAAGCACCGCTGCGCTCAGACTTGAACTAAGGTTAGTTACGTCTCCTATACTTGGAATGAAAAGGGGATTTATGGTTATTTGTCCAATATACTCAGTGAATTTTTCATCTCTAAATACAACTCATTAGAAGCTTTCAAACCAGAAGCACCATAGTTTGCAGAATTAATTATGCCATTAAATTTTGAAAGGGGATTAAGGTTGTCAAGGAAAAAATTAAATGATAAATCACCTTTTTCAAATCCAACATTTGCAACATCTCTAAACAATCTAATAATTGCATTATAGCCTGTTGTCTTGTTAAGTAATGAATCCGAATTTAGCCAATCGGTATATAATAATACTTTTAATGCTTTAAAGTAATTGTATAAGATCTTATAAACTGAATTTATATCTCTCCTTTTGTAAAGATCCCAAAATAAATATCTATCATGAGCGTATATGATTTCATCAAACTCAGGAAAGGAGTCTTCATTTTCCATAAGTTTGTTTCTAATTAAGTAATAGTCTTTTTCTGAATAAGTCAACTCTAAAATTGGACTAACAAATGCTGAAAGTGAAATTATACCTTCTGACTTTGCCCCAAGCATTTTTATACTATTAAACCATGGAGAGTCTTTATCATAGTTCAATGATTGGGCTATTTCAATCATCATTTTTTTGGGAGTATAAACTTTGCTATTTAATTCTAGGCTCAAATTTAATGACGGGTCGACACTTGTTTGTCGCGAATTTATGGTCGAGAAAACATTTGCTTGTTGATCTAATCTTAAATCTTTGAATATAGCAATAATTAGTTCGAAATCATCTAACATATTGCTTCTAAAGCCTTCCAGCCTATGTTGACCATCAATTATTGTGAAAGTATTCTCGTTGACTTCTAACTCAAGTGAATCTTCAGTCTCATTTACAATGAAATTTGACGTTGTGTTTACAATTATAGAATTGGGAAATGTTGCATCTATTGAAGTTAGATAATTTTGTATTTGAATGACTTTATCTCTTTTAAGTTCTCTTTGGATACCTAATACTTCATCGTCTTCTTCAATTCTTCTTCTATCAACGGTTGACATTGATAGTAAGTCTGTAGGCTTAATTTTCGATACATAAATTACACCAATAGACTGCTTAATCTTTATAGTTTCTAAAATAAGTGTACTCATAATTGTATGTTTTTACCTCCTATTGTTGTGTTATTTATTGTCTTTGCTATTGAAGCCCTTTCTCGACTTTTTGCTTCGACTTCATCATATTTACTTATTAACCCAAAGATTATAGATAGTATTAGAGTTAAAAGTGAGCCAAATCTGTAAATCTCAATATTAAATATTGTTGTTTTTAATTCTTGTTGAGCTATTGAAAATGCAAATAATACTACTGCAATAACGAAAGTTACGGTATTCAAAATTTTTGTTATTTCTCTTTCATTGTCAATTAGATATACTAATGAAGTAATAAAACATGCATTTGTCGCTAACAAAATACTTAGAATGTTTAAATTAAATGAGAATTTATCTCCTTGAATTCCCCATATGATTCCAATATTTAAAATTGGAATTAAATATGATATAATTAACCATACTGAAGTCTTTTTTAATGTGTCTGGAATATTCCAAACAAAAATTTTAATTGATTCTCCGATTTTTTTCCAGGTCATATGATTTAATTTTTAATTTTCTAAATAGATTCACATTTGTTTTTTACACTTGCAGCTAACCTCAATTTATGATCACCAGGTACTCATATTTCCATTATACATCTATCGCTTTTGCTATATTGTTTGCAAATGTAGTTAATTATATTTGAATAATAACCCTCCGCAAAACCCAAACTCGTTTAGTTTTTACCTAAACTAGTTTATGTCTGAGCTACACTAATCCGGTTTCAGCCTAAACAAGTTCAGGTAAAAGGTAAACCAGTTCGGTTTCAACCCGAATTAGTTTAGGTAAAACCCGAATTAGTTCAGGTTTTAGGTGAACTGGTTTAGGAAAAAGCTGAACTAGTTCAGGTATCTACCGAACCGGTTCAGCTTTTAGTTGAATTAGTTTAGCTTGGAGCTAAACTCGTTTTAGTTTGCCTTAGCCACGCTTGGTGTAGCACTTTTTCCTTGCGATTCAAACAGTTTTCCCATTTCGTCCACAATGGTTTGTGTACCTGGTACGCCCTGTTTTGCGGCTGCCTTGGCAGAACTGTAGATAGATAGAGAAGCTTGATAAGCATCACTACCTGCTGCTGTGCGGGTGTCGTTCATCATTTCGGCCAGGCTCATAAGTTCGGCTCCAACGCGGCGGGTAGCTTTTACAAAGTCGAGGTCTTTTTTGAATTCACCCAAATCGGTAAACGGTGGTACAATAAGCGGTTGTTGTCCACCATAAAACAATCCTTTGTCCGCAAAAGGTATGCGTCCATCATCCAGTCGGGTGAGATGTTTTTTTTGATCGTCCGACAGTTTAATCCCAAATGGGAACAGGGCTTTGAGTTGTGCCAATAACTCCATTGCTTTCTTTTCGTCTTCTTCCGAGAAAGTGGCTGAAATGAGATTTGCCATAATTTGTGATTTTTTATTATGTGAGTAAATGTATTAGTTTGTTGTATTAAAACAACGGATGCAAATATATGCTTAACTTTTAATTTGTGAATATGGAATTAAATTTTATTGTTAATTATTAATATCTGTTTACAAATAGAACATTGTCCTTTTTTCGGTTTAAATAAAAATCCGCTTAATGCCAGTGTATTAAGCGGATTTTTGAGCAGTGTTGAATTACGGGGGTTTGTGTTTAATCAGATATCTTTTACCCGGAGTGGATTGTACGATATGTTGGTGTCGTACACATCGGTTTCTTCGTGTTTTTTCACGTACTTTACCAAAAAATTGGTGAGGGGTAGGGCAATAATTTCGTAGCCGGTTTTCATGGCTGTTTGTGTGAGTATCAGCATTAGCAGGGCCTGCATGGGAATAATGCCCGAAAAGGCGATGCTGAAAAAGATAATGGAATCGGCTCCTTCGCCCACAATGGTAGAGGCTATGGCACGTATGGAGAAGCCCCGTCCGTGTTGCAGAATCTTCATTTTACTCATCACGTAGGCGTTGAGGAACGAACCAAACAGAAACGCAATAAAGCTGGCTGCCACTATGCGCTCGGTGTTTGCCAACACAGATTCGAATGCTACCTGGTTGGTGAAATGAACCGAACCCGGTGCCCAAATGCTGAGGCGGAAAACGATTACGGCCAGAAAGTTCATCAGGAAACCATTCCAGATAATGAGGCGCGCTTTGCGATAGCCCCACACTTCGGCTATCAGGTC
>Ga0302215_10002787_pt1 | contig 11928 bp, 7 predicted proteins | sample II_Fen_N3_1_FD_194580 | JGI IMG/M metagenome (GOLD analysis project Ga0302215, IMG submission 194580) | Peat permafrost microbial communities from Stordalen Mire near Abisko, Sweden - II_Fen_N3_1 | ecosystem: Environmental > Terrestrial > Soil > Wetlands > Permafrost | place: Sweden: Abisko... | reverse complement strand
GATATTGAAACAGTTCCTCTCACATCCGATTTTTCAGAACTACCCGGCGAATTAAGTCATTTATGGGAAGATAAGTTTGCAATTATCCAAAAACGAATGCCTGAGAAATATACTGAACAAACTACTTCATCGGAAGCTTTTAATACCAGCGCCGGAATATATTCCGAATTCGGAAAAATTGTATGTATCTCGGTAGGGTTCATTTATTTTCAGGGAAACGAGATAAATTTCCGTACAAAATCATTTTCAGGGTCCAATGAAAAGCTTCTGTTATCGAATTTTATTGAACTAATCATCAAATTCTGCACAACGAAAGAGCAGACACTTTGCGGTCATAATATTAAAGAATTTGATATTCCATTTATTTGTCGACGTATTTTGATAAACGGTTTGGAATTACCACCCATATTCCGGATTTCAGGCAAAAAACCATGGGAAATCACTTTTATTGATACCATGGAATTGTGGAAATTCGGTGATTATAAAAATTACACCGCATTAAAACTATTGACTGCAGTTTTCGGAATTCCAACTCCAAAAGATGATATTGATGGAAGTCAGGTAGCCCATGTTTTTTACAAAGAAAAAGATATTGACAGAATAAGTCTTTATTGTCAAAAAGATGTTATTGCTACCGCACAGGTTTTTTTAAGATTGAATGGTTTAGGCTTAATAAAAAGTGAGAATATTCAATTTATCTAAGAGTCTATGAAAATAAGGTACGCAATCACTCTCGTGATATTGTCTGTTTTTTTATTTGCTTCGTGCGTAAAAAAAAATTCAGAAAGACAGTCGTACAATAAATCCAGTGATTTAAAAGAGATCACAAAATCCGACACTTTAAGGGTCGCAACAATGTATGGTTCGACTTCCTATTTTCTGTTTCGGGATGAACTAATGGGATTTGATTATGAAATGGCTGAGAACCTGGCCAATTATTTGCATTTAAATCTTGAAATCAGTATTGCAACATCCGAAACTGAAATGGCACAATGGCTTCAGGATAATGAAGTTGATGTTGTAGCATATAATATTATAGAGACAAAAGCATTTAAAAGAAATTTTAATTTTATACTTCCACAATCAGAATCATATCAGGTTTTAGTTCAAAATACCGGGACAAATGCACTTTCGGATGTAACCGAGTTAGCAGGTAAAAGTGTATATGTAAAAGAGAATAGTATTTTTTATGATCGATTGCAAGCCCTAAACGATGAAATTGGAGGAACAATCAACATTATAATAGCAGATGATTCAATTTCAAATGATGATTTAATTGATATGGTTGCCGAACATAAAATCAGTTATACGCTTGCTTACCACAATGTAGCATTACTCCATAAATCTTACAGTAAAACTCTAGATTGCCATATGTCGGTTGGATTTGATCAACATAATGGTTGGTTAATACGCAAAAAAAGCCGTAATTTAAAAAAAGCAATCACAAAATGGGAAAATTTAGCTGTTACACAACAAATTCAATCCACGCTTTTCGATAAATACTGGGAAAAAAGTCCTTACTTTGCATTGCGAAAAGTAAGGATACCAAAAGGCTCTATATCACCCTATGATCGTTTTTTTAAAAAATATGCTCCGGGGATCAATTGGGACTGGCGATTATTAGCAGCATTAGCATTTCATGAATCCCGGTTCGATCCTACAAATGAATCATGGTCAGGAGCTGCCGGTCTTATGCAATTAATGCCCCGGACAGCATTAAAATTCGGACTGGATAAAAAAACGGTGATGGATCCTGAAATGAATATAGAAGCAAGTGTTCAATACATTAAGAGTTTAAATCTGTCATTTCGCCAGATTCAAAATAAAGAAGAACGTATTAAGTTTATTTTAGCGGCTTACAATTCAGGACCCGCTCACATTCTTGATGCTATGGCTTTAGCAAAAAAATTCGGTAAGAATCCTCATATCTGGTTTAATCAGGTTGAATACTTTTTACTCAAAAAAGACGATCCTGATTTTTATAATGATCCGGTTGTAAAATATGGTTACTATCGTGGAAAAGAAACCGCAAGATATGTTCAAAACACATTAAGTACCTTTGAGAAATTTCAAACCAGAAAATAAAGACATTTACAATTTATTCATTTACAATTTACGATTGATCTTCAGTCGTTTAGTTCTATATTGATTCAACCAATTAACCGAACAAGAATCATCAACCCTTAACGCGAAACACGGAACACGGAACACGAAACACGAAACTATAAACTATAAACTATAAACGAACATATGCCAAACAGTGAAATAATTCTTATCAACATTTCAGGGGATGACAAACCCGGAGTAACTTCGGCTATTACCGAGATTTTAGGAAACTATAACGCGATCATTCTGGATATTGGTCAGGCTGATATTCATCATACCCTTTCGTTGGGGATACTTTTCAAAGTATCTAACGAATCGGATTCAGGAAACATATTAAAAGAAGTACTTTTTAAATGTTCCGAATTGAATGTCAATGTACGTTTTACTCCAGTCTCCGTCGATCGGTATGAAAACTGGGTAGATCGTCAGGGAAAAAGCCGCTATATTGTAACTCTTCTTGGAAAAGTAATTACAGCCAAGCAATTATCCATGGTTACAAAAACAGTTTCTGAGCAGAATTTAAATATTGATTCTATCATTCGGTTGACAGGTCGTCCATCCCTTGAAATAGATGATGAAAATTCAATCCGGTCGTGTATTGAACTATCAGTCAGGGGAACTTTATTAGACAGAAATGCACTTTCCGCACAATTTATGCAATATACTTCCGAATTGGGAATAGATATTTCATTTCAAAAAGATGATATGTATCGCAGGAGTCGTAGGTTAATATGTTTTGATATGGATTCTACCTTAATAAAAACAGAAGTTATTGATGAATTAGCTGACAGGGCAGGTGTAGGGAGTGAAGTGAGAGCTATTACGGAATCGGCAATGAGGGGCGAAATTGATTTTTCTGAAAGTTTCAAACAACGTATAGCTCTTTTAAAAGGTCTGGATGAAACAGTTTTGAAAGATGTAGCAATCCATTTGCCAATTATGGAAGGAGCAGACAGGTTGATTTCAATTTTAAAAAAGATTGGTTTCAAAATCGCTATCCTTTCCGGAGGATTTACGTATTATGGAAATTATCTGAAGAAATTATTTGATGTTGACTATGTTTATGCAAATGAACTGGAAATAGTAGATGGTAAATTAACAGGAAATTACGTGGGTGATATTGTTGATGGTAAACGGAAAGCAGAATTACTCAAACTGATTGCACAGGTTGAAAAAATTGACCTGGAACAGGTTATTGCTGTTGGCGACGGAGCCAATGATTTACCCATGTTAAATATAGCAGGTTTGGGGATTGCTTTTCATGCTAAACCGAAAGTAATTGCAAATGCTCAACAATCAATTTCAACAATTGGACTTGATGGGGTGTTGTACTTCTTAGGTTTCAGGGATATTCATATTGATGAAACTGAATTGAGTCATTTAAGAATTAAAACCTTATGAACATTTATGCAGCATAAAGAATAAAATTAAGAGTTTTCAAACATTGGAATTAAAAATATTATAAATTTCATTTGAAACAATATGAAAAAAGCAATTGTAATAGGAGCTACAGGAATGGTAGGCACACAACTTATTCAAAAATTAATTGAAAATGAGGATTTTTCTGAAATAGTTTCTTTAGTTAGAAGAAAGAGTGGAGTTTCAAACCCTAAACTTACTGAATACATTATTAACTTTAACGAACCTGAAACATGGAAAAGCTATGTGAAAGGTGATGTTCTGTTTTCTTCCCTGGGAACAACAATGGCGCAGGTTAAAACGAAAAAAGCACAATATGAAGTTGATTTTAATTATCAGTTTACAGTTGCAAAAATTGCTGCAAATAATGGCGTATCAAGCTATGTATTAGTTTCCTCTGCCGGAGCAAATCCGAACTCTAAATATTTCTATTTAAAAATGAAGGGTGAGCTTGAATTTGCTGTTCAAAGCTTGCCTTTTAAAAAAGTTATTCTAATTAAACCGGGTCAATTAACCGGTAACAGGATTCAAAACCGCAGGAGTGAAAAGATCGGGATTTTAGTTATAAATGGGTTGAACAAAATAGGGCTGTTTAAACGTTATAGAGCTATTCAGGCATTTACGGTTGCAAGTGCCATGATAAATGCTGTAAATGTAAAAGAGTCTTCTATTTATACATTAGATGAAATTTTCAAATTAGCTGAATAATTTTCTAAAATAACACAGGCAGTTTTGTTATTAAGATTTAAACTATTTAAACTATATATTTGTATAAAGGATTTTTAAATGATAAAAAGAAATATATTCACTTTGTTATTATTTTTACCTCTTTTCCTTTTTTCTCAGGCATACAAAGCCGGTAAAATTTCGCCCTTTACAGCACACTTTCTGACTACTTATAACGAAAAAGTTGTTGATACTTCAGGAATTAAAAAAATTCAAAGCCGTTTTTCAGTCAAAAGGTTAAATAACAAAAATTATGTAAATGCATTTATTCTGCTGAATGAGAATGCAAATCTTGATGTTTTAAGAGCAAATGGCGTTAAAATAAACACTATTTCGCCTTTAATCATTACAGCTCAGATAGAAGTTGACAATATCGAGAAAATTGCAATGCTTCCGGATGTCAAGAATTTACAAATTGGGTTGCCTGTTCATCGTAAACTGGATAAAGCAAGAGCCGCAACCAATGTTGATAAAGTACAGGCAGGAACTGATTTACCTATTCCATTTCTTGGAAAGAATGTCGTTGTCGGGATAATTGATAGCGGCATTGAATACGGGCATATTAATTTTTTTGATTCAACAGGAACTAAGTTGAGGATTAAAAGAGTTTGGGATCAGAATATAACAGGAACACCACCTGCCAATTTTTCATATGGAACAGAATATACTACTCAAACTGCCATTCTCAATGCGCGGTATGATAATCGAACTGAAACACATGGAACCCATGTAACAGGCATTGCAGCAGGATCGGATAAGAACAACAATAATATCTATTATGGAGTAGCCACTGCAGCAGATATTGCTTTAGTCAGTTATAACCTGAATGATTCAACTACCGACAATGTAAGTATTTCGGATGGTATTAAATATATATACGATTATGCTACTTCTGTAAATGAGCCCTGTGTGATAAATATGAGCCTGGGAACTCAAATAGGCCCACATGACGGAACTTCTGTATTTGACCAGCTATGTGATGCACTTCAGGGCAAAGGAAGATTATTAGTGGGCGCTGCCGGAAACGAAGGCTCGGACAGTCTGCATATTTCTCAAACTTTTACTCCTACCAATTCAACATTAAAAACTTTTTTTACTTATATTGACAGCACAAAATTAATCGGAATGACCGATATTTGGGGAGAACTGAATAAAACATATTCCATCCGGGTAGTTGTATACAACAAAAATACCGGAACAGAAATCTATTCGACTCCGACTTTTAATGCTGCAACTTCTAATTATAATTCTTATACTCTTGCTTCTTCAAACGGGGCGGTAGGAACAATTCAGATATTTACTGAAACGGATCCTTCAAACAACAAACCAAATGCATTTGTCGGTTCTGATATGGACAGTATTAGCCCGGGAAATTCCATTGGAATCATACTCACAGCCCAAAGTGGAACGGTAAATGCCTGGGCAGATGATTATTATTCTTATTTTACAGGAAACAAACTGAGTGGATGGACTAACGGAAATTCGACCAATTCCATCAGTGAAGTTGGTGGAACCGGAAAGCAAATTATTTCAGTCGGAGCGTATGTATCCAAAACAACTTTCACGAATACATCCGGAATATTTTATCGGAATAGAATTGAAACACTCAATCATATAGCGACTTTCTCTAGTACAGGACCTACTATTGATGGAAGGATGAAACCTGATATTACAGCACCCGGATCATTGGTAGTTTCTTCCTATTCGAACGCGATAATTAGTGATCCCAATTACTCCACATACATAATAAAAAAAAGTCTGGTAAACGGTCAGAATTACTACTATGGTCAATTGCAAGGCACTTCCATGGCAACACCTATGGTAACCGGAATATTAGCTACATGGCTGCAAGCTTATAATGACTTATCACCGGATGATGTCCGGACAATTTTACAACAGACATCTATTTCAGATACTTTTACAGGAACTATTTCTTCGGGCGGAAGCAATTTATGGGGATTTGGAAAGATAGATGCCTGGAATGGGATACAAGCCAGTTTGAAACTTGCATTTCTACAAAGAATTGAGGCATCAAATGAAAATTGTTTGATTTTTCCAAATCCTACTGCGGGATCAATAAATGTTTTATTCGGAAAAAAAGATTCAAATGTTCAACTGAGAGTTTATAATTTAAACGGCCAACTGGTTTACTCAACCCAGATTGGAGATGTTACAGTTGCACAGGACGTCCTACTTGACCTGCCGGGTTTAGCTACATGAGTTTATCTGGTTAGTGTAAAAGGAAATCTACAATATAAAACATTTTATCTTTTGAAAAAATAAACATTTAAGAAGCAATGTTTTTTTTCAGAAGTATTTCAGGAGATGAATAAATCTTTTACATTAAATACTTTCATTTTTATATACCGGTTGATTATCACACTTCCAACTGAAGGAATACTTCCTTTCCAATGATCAAATTCAATGGATACTATTTTTATGAACTTTTCTAAATACGTAATCGAAAGAAACTCTTTTTACTTCAACTAATAGACATAAAATCTGTCTATACTCAATTATATTTTCTTTATTCAACAAAAAATCAGTCACTTTCAATTTGAAAGTTGCAAATGATAATTTGTTTCATTTCACCTAATAAATAATCATTTACATTCTAATTATTCATATTATTTGATCAAAATGAATCATATACGTTTCAGTTTATACAGGCTATTTATACCTATATAATAGACGATTAAATAATTTTATAACACTTTCAATTAAATTTTCTCATTTTATTATTACAATTTGAAATTAATCCTGTATTTTTACAGTGTTTAATTCAAATTCAGAGAACAGTTAAACTCAGAAACTTCAATTAACCCTGAATTGAAAAAACCGATTTACCAACAATTCTTTTAAATAAAACGAAAATGAAAATTGGAATCCCAAAAGAAATCAAAAACAATGAAAGCCGCGTTGCTTTGACACCGGGCGGTGCAAAAACTCTCATTCAAAATGGTCATGAAGTATTTGTCGAAACACATGCCGGCGAAAACAGTGGTTTCAGCAACGAACAATACATCAAATCAGGAGCTAAAATTCTCGGAACACCCGATGAAGTTTTTGCAATAGCCGATATGATTATGAAAGTAAAAGAACCTATTCAATGCGAATACAAATTAATTCGTCGGAATCAATTGGTTTTTACTTATTTCCATTTTGCGTCGGAGAAAGAACTTATGCTTGCTATGATGGAAAGCGGAGCAGTTTGTCTGGCTTATGAAACAGTCGAAAAAGAAGATCACACCTTACCGTTATTAATTCCAATGTCGGAAGTTGCCGGACGGATGTCTATTCAGGAGGGTGCCCGCTGTCTGGAAAAGCCAAAAGGAGGAAAAGGCATTTTACTGGGCGGTGTACCTGGTGTTAAACCTGCTCATGTATTGGTATTAGGAGGCGGAATTGTAGGTACACAGGCTGCATTGATGGCTGCCGGTATCGGTGCTCATGTCACTATTGCAGATATTTCATTACCAAGGCTACGTTATTTAAGCGAAATAATGCCTGCCAACGTAGATACATTGATGTCTACAACTTCAAATATTGAAGATTTACTTCCTCAAACCGATTTAGTCATAGGTGCGGTACTCATACCCGGAGCCAAAGCGCCCCATCTGATTACTCGTGAAATGCTTAAACTTATGCAACCGGGTTCTGTATTGGTTGATGTTGCCATCGACCAGGGTGGTTGTTTTGAAACCTCACATCCTACAACTCATGCTGATCCTGTTTATACCGTAGATGGTATTTTACACTATTGCGTTGCAAATATTCCTGGTGCAGTACCATTTACGTCAACCCTGGCATTAACGAATGCTACTTTACCTTATGCCGTTATTTTGGCGAATATGGGCTGGGAAGAAGCTTGCAAAAAACATGAAGATTTACGAAAAGGACTTAACATTGTAAATGGAAAAGTAGTTTGTAAAGCAGTTGCTGACACTTTTGGTTTGTAATTATTCAAAATCATTTTTTCAAACTGTCATCTCCTCTTAAAATAATTTAAGAGGAGATTTTTTTGCACAGATTTTCAAATAGAGCATATATATACTTTTTTTACAAGCATATGAAATCTACAAAACAGATTGAATAAAATTCAGGAGGAATAAAGACTCGGGATAATTGTATGAATTCATTTTTGATAATGCCAAGAAATAATAATTTCATTCATCATTTCAAAATAACTACATTTTCAATACAGGTTTTTATTATTTCAGATTATCTTTGCAAAGAGACATTAATTATCAATTTTAAGTAACGATAATGTTGATCTGATTAGATTGTAAAATATGGCAGAAACAATTGTAGAATTAAAAGAAAATATTGAAGATAGCCCAACTGCTAAAGTCATTTCAAAAGTTAAAGAACTTATTAATTCAGGAGTGTTGAAACCAGGAGATAAACTTCCTGCTGAGAGAAAAATGGCAACTGATTTTGGCTTTGGCAGGACTCATATACGCGAAGCATTGCATAAACTCGAGTTTTATGGTATTATTAAAACTCTGCCTCAAAGTGGTTCAGTAATAAACGGATTGGATATTACAACTCTTGATGGCTTAATATCCGACGTATTAAATCTTCAGAGTTATGATTTCTTTTCGTTGGTTGAAACACGTGTTGTCCTGGAGGTGAATGCGATCAGACTTTGTGCAGAGCGGTGTTCAGATAAGGATTTAAAGGAACTCGAAACAGCACATACTAATTATGTGAAATACTTTGATTCACCTGATCGTATCAGTTACGATTTTGCATTTCACCGTGCTATTGCAGAAGCAAGTCACAATCCTGTATTTAAAGCGATGTTAATGATTATAATCCCGGATATTCTAACTATCTATCAACGTGATTCTATTTGTGCACCTAAGAGAACGGATATCATCGAGCATGAACAAATGGTAGATGCAATCAAAAATAAAGACGCAAAAAAAGCTGAAAGTATAATGACTCAACATTTGAAGAGCGTTCTTGATTTTGCAAAACAAAAATTAGAATCGGAACAAAAACAATAAACTAATTCTATTATCCTGACTTCAATTCGCTTTATTATTATATTTATGATTATCCACAAAGTGTCCTAAAATATTAATCATCCATACTAAATCCGAAGGATTTAAATATGAATAGCCATATATGAAATGTATGGAGAAAATGAATGGACAATAACCTAACCCCGGTAGGGGTTGAATAACAAGATATAAACATTGAAAAAGTGAAATATTTAATGAAAAGCAATGGGATTGAATAGATTGAGAAATATTTGCTTTAGCTATTCAACCACTTCGTGGTTGGTGATTTGCATCAATCAACGTCCATGCATTTCATACATGGCTATTCACATTCAATTCCTTCGGAATTATTAAATAGCAAAAAAAAATCATATTTTAATTTAAATAATGATTATTCGCCACTTGTACTAATTTATATTATTGGAATTCCTCCCTAACAAAAGTAACATGATCATTTAGTTGAAGCTTTAGGAGCTTTTGCGGATAATCATTTTATATTTTCGTATTGGATGATTCGTTTATTATTTAGCCTTCAACATACCTTCAAGCTTAATCAATTCGTCACGAAGTTGGGCTGCTTCAAGGAACTCCAGTCGTTTGGCTGCATCCTGCATAGTCTTCTTTGTTTTTGAAATAGCTTTCTCCAATGCTGTTTTTGTCATATATTGAACGATCGGATCGGCAGCAATGCTTTGAGAGAGTTCCGGTTCAATATAAGCAGTCGGTTCAATTTTACTGAATGAGTTACGTTCTCCTTTTATAATAGCAGTAGGTGTAATGCCATGCAGTTCATTATATGCCATTTGTTTTTCCCTGCGTCTGTTCGTTTCCGAAATGGTTTTGGCCATACTGTCTGTCATCTTATCAGCATACATGATCACTTTGCCATTCAAATTACGGGCTGCACGACCGGCTGTTTGTGTCAGTGAGCGGTGCGAACGTAAAAATCCTTCCTTATCAGCATCTAAAATTGCGACCAATGACACCTCGGGTAAGTCAAGTCCTTCACGTAAGAGATTTACTCCTATCAATACATCATATACTCCACGTCTTAAATCTTCCATGATAATAACCCTGTCCAATGTATCCACATCCGAATGGATGTAATTACATTTTACACCCATTTTGCCTAAATAGTCTGTCAATTCCTCAGCCATACGTTTGGTGAGAGTTGTTACCAATGTACGTTCGTTTTTCTCTGTCCGTTGTGCAATTTCTTCCAGTAAATCATCAATCTGATTTAAACTTGGACGCACATCTATGATCGGGTCAAGCAATCCGGTAGGCCGGATAAGCTGGTCGACGACTACTCCGCCACACTTCTCAAGTTCATAATCTGCGGGAGTAGCACTGACATAAATGGTTTGTGGTGTCAGAGTTTCAAATTCTTCAAATCGCAATGGTCTGTTATCTTTTGCTGATGGTAATCTGAATCCATATTCGACCAGGTTATTCTTCCGTGCAGCATCTCCGCCAAACATGGCACGTATTTGCGAAATACTGACGTGACTTTCATCAATAACCAGTAGAAAATCCTCCGGAAAATAATCCAACAGACAGAACGGACGACTTCCGGGTGGACGGCCATCAAAATAACGGGAATAATTTTCTATTCCGGAACAATAGCCAAGTTCCTTGATCATTTCCAAATCGTATTTTACACGTTCATAAATTCTTTTGGCTTCATAATTTTTTCCAATTGAACGAAAATAATCCACCTGTTTGACTAAATCGGCTTCTATATATTGAATAGCTTGTGCAATACGTTCTTTCGTAGTAACAAAAATACTGGCCGGATAAATCTTATACGCATCAAAAGATTCGAGTACCTGGAAATTCATCGGATCAACAGTCTGAATTTCATCAATTTCATCGCCCCAAAATACAACCCGCAATACAAAATCAGCATACGCCAGAAAAATATCTACTGTATCGCCTTTTACCCTGAAATTTCCTCTGTTCAACTCTATTTCGTTCCGTGAATACAAGACGTCAACTAATGACCGTAAAAAGTCATTTCTGACTATTTTCTGCCCCTTACTGATTTCAATCACATTACTGGTAAAATCTTCCGGGTTTCCGATACCATAGATACACGAAACCGACGAAATAACCAATACATCCCTCCTACCCGATAACAAAGCCGATGTCGTTGCCAAACGTAGTTTTTCTATTTCCTGGTTGATAGATAAATCTTTTTCAATATAAATATCGGAAACGGGCAAATAGGCCTCCGGTTGATAATAGTCATAATACGATACGAAATATTCAACGGCATTTTCAGGAAAGAACGACTTAAATTCGCTATATAATTGTGCTGCCAGAGTTTTATTGTGACTAAGTATTAATGTAGGTCGCTGAACCTGCTCAATGACATTGGCGATGGTAAATGTTTTACCGGATCCGGTTACCCCTAATAATGTCTGAAAAGGAGCATCTGCATGTAAACCTTCAACCAGTTGTTTAATAGCTTCCGGTTGATCACCGGTTGGGCGGTATGATGAGGTGAGTTTAAAATCCACGATTTTTAGTTTTAAAAATTATAGTATCATGTCAGGAGTTATTTTAATTTTAAACCATATCACAAAACCTGCCTGATACAGGCAGGTTAAAAGGATAGAGCTAAAATAGTTCTGAGTAAACTATCAGAGAATATCTCCCTCAAGAG
>Ga0302215_10002784_pt1 | contig 11929 bp, 6 predicted proteins | sample II_Fen_N3_1_FD_194580 | JGI IMG/M metagenome (GOLD analysis project Ga0302215, IMG submission 194580) | Peat permafrost microbial communities from Stordalen Mire near Abisko, Sweden - II_Fen_N3_1 | ecosystem: Environmental > Terrestrial > Soil > Wetlands > Permafrost | place: Sweden: Abisko... | reverse complement strand
GTGGAATTTGCAAAAAATACAGATAAAACAAATATAAATGCTGTCTTGAAAAATGTGTGATTTAAATTCATAAATTCCCGGATTTGAGTTGAACACAAATATAGGAATTTAATATAATTAAATCATCAAATTCACATCTATTTTTTAAAAATATGCCCGATTTTTTCTTTCAACTCATCAAAAATACCGGCATTTGCAGCCAAAACCATTCCATTCTCAAAATGCTTGTTTTCTCCATTAAAATCGCACACATAACCACCGGCATTCTGAATGATAATTACTCCAGCCGCAATGTCCCATGGTTTGAGATTGAATTCGTAACGTCCGTCGTAACGACCGCAAGCCACATAGGCCAAATCGACCGCAGCCGAGCCACTAAGACGCAGACCGTGGGTATTTTTCATGAAATAATCGACAGAAGCCAGCAACTCTGGATAGCGCTGCATATAATGGTGCGGACGACCAAAAACAATTAGGGCATCAGCTAGTTTGTCTGTTTTTGAAACCTGAATTTCGGTTCCATCGAGGTAGGATTTACTTCCTTGCCAGGCATAAAAAGTCTCAGCACGGGTTATTTCGTGAATAACACCAACAACAATTTCATTTTTATAAGACAATGCAATGCTGATAGCGTATGGCGTAGAGCCATGAATAAAGTTGGTTGTTCCGTCGAGCGGATCAATAATCCACAAATAATCTTCGCCATTGGCCTTGGCGGTGGTGCCTTCTTCGGTAACAAAGCCTGCTTCGGGCACTATTTCTCTTAAAGCCTTTACGAGCAGTTTCTCCGATTCCTGATCGACATAGGAAACAAAGTCATTTTTACTTTTTGTTTCTACTTTGTCTAATGAGAAATTCAGACTTTCGTTATTAATGTAAGTGGCAACTTGTTTGGCGAGAGCAATAACTTGCTCTGTTATTGATTGATAATTCTTCTCCATGCATAGTTTGTTTTGAACGCAAATTACGCAAATTGTCGCAAATTTCAATACCTAAATCTTATTTGTGTTGATTTGCGTAATTTGCGTTCAAAAAATTATTCAGTCATATTAATAGTTTTGGGTTTTAGTGCTGTAAGCTGCAACACAATCGTAACTACAATTACTCCACCCAGCAGAGCAAAACTTTTGCCCAGATTTCCGGCATCTACCGTTTTTCCCAAAAAGTCGGTAATAACCGCGCCCGAAGCTATTCCCACCATATTCATCAATCCGTACCCGGTGGCACGATAGCGCGGCGAAACAAACTGGCACAAAATTGGCATATTATTCACGTCGAACATTCCAAAGCCAAGTCCGAAAAATAGTGCACCACTCAACACCGTAAAGTAAGTGTGTCCATAGCCAAGCAACATTAATGCAGGAATTGTGAGCGACAAGCCAATAACGCCTGTATAAATCCGTCCTTTAAGATGTTTCTGTACCCATTTATCGGAAAGGAAACCACCAATCAAAACACCTGCAAAAGAAGCCATTGCCATAGTTACGGTAGCTATTGGACCGGCTTCTGACATCGGCAAATTCAGACTACCCGAAAGCAGCGTTGGCAACCAGTTTTTGGTGGCCCAACCCGGAAGGCTTGGTGCCGAAAAATAGAACAGAATAATCCAAAATGAGATATTCCCCAATAACATTCCCAAGCCTTTGAACGATGCGGTAAATTCTTTAAATATTGAACTTTGCCTGGCAGTTTCAATATTGTAGCCTTTCTTTTCTTTTAAAAATAAAATAAGAACCAAGCTGTACAGCACGCCGATTAATCCAAATCCATGGAAAGTAGATTGCCACGAAAAATGGTCGGCAATAGTAGCGCCAAATCCACCAAAGGCCTGCCCCAGATAAATACCGGTAGTATGAATTCCAATGGCGATAGAGCGCGTTTTTCCGTCGTGATAATCGGCAATAAGTGATAGACCGGCCGGAATATAAAATGCTTCGCTAACACCCATTAAGGCTCGTAAGCAATATAATTCATTGTAAGTGGTTGCATAGCCCATGAGCAGTGTCACAGCCGACCACACAAACAAGCTGCCCACTATCATCCATTTGCGGTTCAGCCTATCGGCAATAACGCCCGAAATGGGACTCATTAGGGCATAAATCCACAGGAAAACAGCCATAAGCCGTCCAAAATTTTCAGCTGAAAGTAATTCGTGAATATCAGCCATCATAGCTGGCTTCATGGTGGAAAGCATTTGTCGGTCGAGGTAATTGAGCAGAGCCACAAACCACAACAACGCAACTACCAACCAGGGGTAGGATTTCGTGTTTTTCATTATCAGATTAAAGAGAGAAGATTCAAAGGTACAGAAAAAAGGTATAAAAGCAGTATTCCAGAGTGCGTTGCTCCGGAATACTTTTATAAAATAAAAATCTTACAAATCAAGATTTTCAATAGCAGCACGAATTTTGGCCTTGTGCTCTTCGTCGAATTTATTAAACGGAGCAGCCAGGAAATCGTTACAAATCCCCAACACCGAAAGGCCCGCTTTTACTCCCTTCAAATAGCTGGAACCGTAACTTCCAACGGTATAAATAGAAGAGCTGATTTGCAAAACTTTGTGCTGAAGCTCACGCACTTTATCAACATCCTTGGCTACAGCAGCATTGTAAAGTTCCACGTATAATTTAGGGAACATATTGGCACCACCATTTACACCTCCATGAGCGCCCATAAGCACCGACTCAGCCATCATTTCCTCAGGTCCAACAAACAGGGAGAATTCTGGATAATCGCGCATTTCGTGCATCACCGATTGGAAATATCCACCACCGGCCGAACTGTCTTTGAACCCAATCACTTTGGGGTTTTCGGCAATGCGACGAATAGTTGACGGTGCAAACGAAACCTTGGTATGTGTAGGCATATTGTACAAATATATTGGCAATTTCAGCTGTGGAATAAGCTGTTCGTAGAACTCGGCCAACTCAGCTTGACCGGTTGCGTAGTAGTAAGGAGGGGCAGAAACCACGGCGTCGGCACCACATTCGGCAGCCAAATCGGCCAGTGTTACACTATCCACCAATGAAGTATCGGAAATACCGACCAACAAAGGCAAGCGTTTATTCAAAATGCGAGCAGTCTGCTTAATCATTTCGTACCTAAGGGCAAAGCTGATACTTTGCGCCTCACCAGTGGTTCCCAAAATAAAAATACCATGAACACCGCCGGCAACAACGTGTTCAATTAATCTCTCAAGCCCTTCTACATCAAGCGTATTATTGTCTAAAAGCGGCGTTACTAATGGTGGAACTATTCCACGTAATGTTGATTTCATATATTATTTTAAAAAGTTGATTTTGCAATTCCCTATAGAGTCGCACGGCCGTGCGTCTTTACATGTTAGGGGTAATCCTTACATGCAACACATGTTCTTTTTTCTCAATGGCATATTTTTTCAATACTCCAGGGCCGCAACTACTGTTTCCAAGTCCAAGAATGGCACAATCAAGGCTCAGAATCACTTCTTTTCGAGGAACTAAGTTGCACTCATGTGTTTCGTTTGCCAAATCGTTTACGGAATAATTCAAAGCTGAAGCAGAAATAGTATTTTCTACGGCTTCGATTAAAATTCCTTGTTTTTTATCGTTGGTCAAAGTCAAATAGCGCACATCTTCCTTGTTTCCGGTTTCCTGTGGACGGGCATATTTCTCGGCTTGTGCAGCCACATTTCCACTCCACAAACCAACCAGAGCCGAGCTTTTCCGGTCGGGATAGTTCTCTTGTGGTCCACGGCCATACCACGAAAAATCCGTTAGTTCAGCATTGAGTGCCAACGCAATGCCTAACCGTGGCAATTCAGGCAAATTTCCGCTTGGATTAAAACGACATTCCAAATCGATTTTTCCATCTGAATTGACTGTGTAAATGAGCTTTGAACTAATACTTCCGGCTTTGTACTGGTTAGTTTGATGCACTTCCAATACCAACGCTCCATCTTTTCGTACAAAATGACGAATAGAATCAACAACCACCTTTGGCGAATCAAGTCCTTGCAGTTTCCAATCTTTGGCTATCCAGTTTCCAAACCCTTTATCGTTATCGGTTGGTGCACGGAAAGCCTGAACAATCGGTTGTTTTTCAAATTCTTTTGCTTGCTGCGCAAGAATTTCTTTAGTGCCATAAACCAATGAAGTTAAGTTACCCGATTTTTTATTCCAGCTTGCAGAAAACTTAGTTCCTGAAACTTTTATTACATCTACTTTTTCTTCAATATAAAACTTGCTTTTATTGGACAAACCTACTGAAACCAGTTTGCCTTTTCCCAACTCAAACTGTTCGTAAGCTACTTCGTATCCGGCTTTTGCCCAAAGTCTATTTTGTTTTAATACAAATGAAAGTTTCAGTTGAATATCACCAACCGGAAGTTTCAATCCGGAAACCGGCTGATCAATCAAAATGCTATCACCGGGGTGAATTTCAGGCAAGGTGAGTTCCTCTTTTTTTGTTTCTTTTCCATCAATACTCATTACCCAATTACAACGATATTGAGATAAGTCTGTGTGATGATTTCTATTGATAATTAAAAGTTTATCGCCTTGTCTATAAATACCAACCGGCTGATACGCCTTTTTCACTTCCTGATATTTTGGAGTTATTTGACGGTCACTTGTCACCACACCTTTAATGCAAAACGTTTTCAAGTTTGGATAATCGCCAAAATCGCCACCATACGAAACCTGCGTTTTTCCATTGGGCAATGTTTTGAAAATGCCTTCATCGGCCCACTCCCAAATAAATCCACCCAACATGCGCTTATTGGAGTACATTTCGTCCCAATAATCCTGCAGATTTCCGCCGGCATTACCCATCACGTGAGCATATTCGCTCGTCATTACGGGACGGGTATCGTTGGTGCGATTAGCAATGTCGAGCAATCGTTCCCAACGTGCATTTTCTGGACGTTCAGCATCACCTTTTGCCGAGACGCCTGGGTTTAAATATTCTTGTTGTACGCGCGGATAAAAGCGGCTGATAACATCCACTGTCGATGGGTCAGGTTCGCCATTCAGGCCTTGCGCTCCTTCGTAATGAATCGGACGTGTCGGGTCAAAATCTTTCAACCACGCCGAGCAAGCCGCAAAATTTGGGCCGTAACCGGCTTCATTTCCCAAACTCCACATGACTACCGAAACATGATTTTTATCACGTTCGGCCATACGGATAGCTCTATCAAGGAAAGCCGCTGCCCAATCAGGATCTGAGGCAAGTCCACCCCGCAAGCCATGTTCTTCAATATCAGCTTCGTCCATGACGTACAAACCCAGAGAGTCGCACAATTCGTACCAGCGAGTCACGTTTGGATAATGGCAGGTTCGCACCGCATTGATATTGGCTTGCTTCATGAGCAAAATATCTTTCAACATCAGACTTTCGGTCATCACTTTGCCCAATTTCGGGTCGTGTTCATGTCGGTTCACACCACGTAACCTAACGGGGTTTCCGTTCACAAGCATTTGTCCGGATTTGATTTCCACCGAGCGGAAACCAATGCGCTGACGAATCCGTTCAACCACTTTTCCGGTACTGTCTTCCAACGAGATATTCAAAGTATATAAATTGGGAGTTTCGGCCGTCCATTTTAGTGGATTTTTAATTTCAGCTTTCAACCGTCCCGTTTTTCGTGGACCACGTTGCGGATTCCACTCATTCATTAAGGCTGCTTTATGCTCAAGATTCAGTATAGATGCGGCATCGGCAGTGATGTTCAGCAATTGGTCAATCGTGGCACGCACTTTATAGCCTTTACCCGTTGCGACGCCATAAACCGAAAGTTTTGGATCAATTTCCAGCGTGGCATTTTCGTGGTTTTTATCCAGCAACGTTCTGATTTGCAAATCGGCAATTCGAATGTCCGGTGTATAATAAAGCGTAACATCGCGCTGAATACCGCCAAACCGCCACATATCCTGATCTTCGAGGTAAGAACCGTCACAATACTTGTACACTTCAACGGCAATTTGATTTTGTCCGGCAACGAGGAAGGAAGTCACATTGAATTCTGAAGGCTCCATGCTGCCCTGGCTGTAACCCACACGCTGCCCGTTTATCCAAACGTAAAATGCGCTTTGCACACCATCGAAACGCAGAAAAACCTGACCGCCCGATTTCCAATCGACTGGTAATGTAAAAGTTCGACGGTACTCACCAACCGGATTACGTTCTTTGTAAGCTGTGTATTTTTCGGGTGGCGTGCTTGTTACGCGGGGTAGATCAATTTTGAAAGGATAACCAGACGATACATAAATGGGCGTTCCGAAGCCATTCACTTCCCAGTTTGCCGGAACCGGAAAATTTTTCCAATCTTTGTCATTGAAATTAGTCGAGAAAAAGTTGCTGACACATCCTTCGGGCGTTGGTGACCAATGAAACTTCCACAAACCATTCAAAGTCAACGAGGCATCGCCAACTACATTGCGATAGCCAATAAAGGCATCTCTGGCAGGTTCGCGGTTGACTTGCAATACGTGATGATTTTCCCAGTCGGGCTGTTGAGCAAACAGCTGAAGGGTGAAAAACAATAGGATAAAAAGGAGATTATTTCGTTTCATTGGCAGCATTAGAATACTGTCAAAAAAAGACGAAAAATCGGGTGGATTGTACTCAATTTACTGCACTTCCAACGATTCAAATCCCAGTCCTTCGGGATTCTCAGCCGTTATAATCACTTTATACACACCGGCGTTAATATAACCACCTGTAGTGGTGCTGATTTGCTTCCATTTCTCAGCTGTTTCAGGGAAGGTTATTTCATCGTTTTTCAAAACTGTACCATTGGCAGTCACAAACTGAAACCTGGCTTTAATGGGCTTTCCGCTTGTGTTCTGGTAATTGAACCGTAGGGCATAAATCTGCGCCAAACCGGTAGAAATAGTCCATTGAATGGAACCTGTTTTCCCAAAACGAATTCCCTCTTTGGTTTTTATCGTCACTTTCTCAAATTTGCCTTTCAACGATGCTTTTTCGGCTTCGTAAATGGTGCTTGTGCGGGCATTTTTATCTTCGGGCAATAATTCTTTTGGCGTTTTTTCCAACACATTTTTATCAGCTTCAGCCCACGACCAGCTAGTTTGCAGGCGTGGTTTTGGTTTTATTGTTTTATCTGCTGTGGCTATCGCAATGGCCGAAATCAAGGCTTGTCCGGCTTTCACTTCAGGGAAACAGATTTCCAACTCACCACCTTTTACAGTTGCATAAACCACTTTCTTTAAAGCACCATCATGACCACTTTCTGCCCAAATATCGAGATCGTTTAGCACCACCGAGTCATTCACAGCCACATCGAAAATGCGTAACCCTTCGCAGTCGGTTTTCATGCCGCCACCGGTTCCGTGCCAGGGCTCGGTAAAGTATAGTTCCACTCGACACTTACCATCAGGCACGGCAAAGTGGTATTTCAGTTTATGTCGACCAAAACGGAAATGTCCGAACAATGCCCAATCGTGCGTTCCACGAATAGGATCGTAAGTCACACCTTGGCTGGCCTGATACGGATTTAGGTCCTTGAAATCAGCCGCCCACGAGCGGGAAACGGTGCTGTCGTCCTTCGCCCATATTTGCCCAAACTCATCTTTGTATTCATCGCCACCGCAATTGATTCGATAAAGGTAATTGTAGTTGAGTTCAGCTTTGATTAAAGAATTTTTTGAACGCGAATTTTCGCAAATATCTGGTTCATTTTTCTCTTTAGTTAATGATTTTGCACTATTCTTAATTTGCGTTGATTTGCGTTGATTTGCGTTCAACTCTCTCTCTCCAATATCGTAAAGCGATTCAAAATGCGGTGCTTTTTCCAGATTATTAAGCACAATTTTATCCTCTGCCACAGCTTTTCCACCGAAATAGCCAACCGCACGAAGTACATTGTATCGAACATCGCGGTTCTCCCACATAAAATGCGAGCCACGACCGTTGTTTTTCTTTTTGCCCATGTACACCGAGTCAACGGCGTCGTTATAAAGTTTCACACTATCGCAATTGCTGTAAACTTCCACTGTTGCACGACTGCGTTTCTCAAATCTATCCAGCCAGGTATGCGAAACGATGTAAACCATCGGATCGTTTTTAGCCGAAGCATAATTGGCTCGATACATATAATACGCATCTGTCGGTTGCTCCCACGGAGAAATAAGCCCTTTGTAGTTGAACGGCCCGACTTTATCAATAGCCCGATATGCCTCATCAGGTTGCCGGCGACCGGGATTATCATGCGAACTAAACACCCATTGGAATTGTCCGCAAACACTGTCTTTTACCGATTCGGCCAGTTTTATTTTCTTTTCGAGCAATTGACACATATGATCTTCACTCCACTTTCCGTTAGCATCAAAAGCCGCCGGTTCGGTATGGAAACCAAGCGAGCGCCAAGCACCATACTCACCATTGAGCAACTGGCTTTTCTGTGCCAACTCGTGAGCATAATTATCTATATTTCCGCCATAAGTTCCACTCCAGTTTTGCACAATATTCCAATCGGTACCTATTCCAAAATTACAGGTGGAAATCACACGCATTGTCTTTGCAGTAGGGTCCATTTGGCGAATAATATTGCTGCATTCTTCAGCAAAATCGGTTGGTAAAGCACTTTCGTTTTGTAAGCCCCACATCACCAACGAAGGTGAATTACGATGTTCCTTTACCCATTGACGAAGCAAGGTTTTGAAATTTGAGCGAAATTCGGGGGTATCGTACCACACATGAGCCGAGAATTGTGCCCATTCAAGCAATCCATTTTCGTCCAACAAGCGTTGGTATTCAAGATTATGCGGTTGGTGTGCATCGCGGAAAGCATTAAAACCGGCTGCTTTAATTTGCTTGATGCGGGACGCAATTTGCTCGTTACTAAAGGCATGTGATTGTCCAAACTGATGTTCATACTCACAAATGCCATTGATAAATACCGATTTTCCATTGAGATAGAAACGACCATCATTGTCGTTACGCTTTACCGGCCAACTTATCGTGCGGATTCCATAAGGAGTAGAAATTTCGTCGGTAGTTAGGTTGTCGCCCCGCTTAATCATCGATGCCAGTTTATACAAATAGGGTTTATCTGTACTCCACAATTTTGGATTTTGAACAGCGGAAACCTGTCGAATAGTCTTTGTTTCGCCGGCTTTCAGCGTTATTTTCTGTGCCAGGCGGAATACAGCAATTCCATCTTCGTTATTCAGTTTATTCACCACTTCAAGGTCGGCGGTTTCGGAGGAATAGTTCTTTATTTCTGTTTCAATAAAAACAGAATCAGCCTTGTCATTATTCCAAACGTGAACTCCGAATGGCTCAATTCGAACTTTATCTGTTGCCTCTAATGTAACCGGACGGAAAATACCAAAGGGCTGCGAACCCTCGCTAAACCCCCATTCCGACGAGCATCCACCACATACCCAGGGCATGTCTGCTATCATTTCGGGGTGCTCAGCTACTACGGTCAACGAGTTGAGTTGTCCAGGTTTTATTTCGTTGGTAACATCCAGTGTCTTGGTGGTTCTACCGCTCGGAAAACGGTCGTATTTCTTCCCATTCAACGTAACTGTGGCATACGTTCCAACTCCATCGAAGCGCAAAAAATATTGTTTATTTTCACCTGCATTGGGAGCTGTAAAAGTCTTAGTATAAGTGGCTGTACCGTGCAGATTGCCATGCGTAAGCTGACGATACCCATAGTAATCATCCCAGTTATGAGGAACGTTTACCTTCAGGGTATCTTTGCCCATCCATGTTTTCCATTCCTCGTTCAGACTCATTGTTGTGCGACGGTCTTTCACTTCTGGAGCAGGAAAATGCACTTCCGAACGCCCCATAGATTTACTGGTAGCCACACAAATACCGCGTTGGTCGTTTTTATTTACACCACAATAGAAATGATACACCACGCCTTGGTAGTTGATCACATAACTCTTGTGTGCAAACAGGTTGTCATATTCTTTGGAAGGTGTAATCAAATCGTCACCTTGCCAGTCGTACCAGTGAATAAGGTCGTAGCTGCACGCAAAAGTATTGTACGCTTTGTAGGGCTTGTTGGTATTGAATGCCGAGAAATAAAACATAACATACAAATTCCCAAACTGCTGAATCTGTGCATCACCGGTAATCATTCCCTGAATTTCGTGCGCAAAAACAGGATTTCCTGAAAAACGTTTCCATGTTTTTAGGTCGTTGGACAATGCAATACCAATGCGCTCGCCTTTCAGTTTGGTTTCAGGATGCACGCCTCCGGCATTGTAATACATCACAAAAGGCGCTCCAAGTGTTTTCTTCTTGTCCCAATAAATGGTGCTTTTGTATTGAATCAGGTTTTCGAACCATTGAGCATCTTTATCTTTGTTTGAAAGAATCGGCTTATCAGCCGATTGCCATTCAACTGCTTTGCCGAGGTTTACAATATCCGTCCATGCCAGTCCTATACTTAGTGGCCCCTGCTCATAACCGGCAGTGGGGCCGCCAATATAGGTCATCCAGTATTTACCTTTGTAAGGCTGAAGTTCGTAGCTACCACCCCAAATCATATCCGGCAACGCAGGAAATCCCCCACGTTGGTTGCAATCCCACATTCCATCGCGATACGACAGTAACCGACCTTTGATATTCCAGTGCAATAAATCGTCACTTTCGGCCATCCATGTTTCGTAGCCGCGACCGTCAGTTCCCGTTTTGCCATTGTAAATCACAAAAGTCATGTACCACTTATCGCCTTTACGGAAAACGGTTGGACAATCCATTTTGTGGCTATTGTCGGTCGGAGCAATTGCCAAACCGTATTTGTAGGGCGTTTTAACCTGCTCGTAGATTTCGGCCATTCGGGATTGAGGCACCTCACTCCCATTCACCGTCTCTTGAGACAAAGGAGTAGTTTGAGCATTTAAAAAAGATGATAAAAGAAGTAAAAGAAGTACAGAAACATTTTTCATAAAAGCATATTTAATAGCAACGAGGCATTTCAGAATCACTTCGTTGTTAACTCAGACGTACAAAAATCGATTTTGTAATAGCTTTAACTATGAATAATCTTTCTATAAATACAGGAAGCATTATTACATATAGCACAACCGTACTCGTGTTGCTTCAGATGTTCCCCAATACCCATAAGTCCACTGACCGACTTACGTGGAGTCATGAGGCAAGAATCGCTTAGTTGAATATCAGTGGGATTTTCGCCAATAAGCTGAAAAAGTGTCTGTTGATCGAAAAGTGGCCAATTGCAGTAACCAGGACTGTAGCGGTTAGATAGCTTTAGTTTTTGTATCAGTAGCTTTTCAGCTAAGCTTTTCTGAATTTTATCCATTGCTTTTTCCACCGTCAACGATCCGATAGCATCCAAAATATACGCTTCCATAATATCGCCTTGCTCATTCAACTGGTTGGTCATTCGGGTAAAGTCTTCACCGGCCGTACATAGAAAAAGAGCCACTTGTGTAGCATCTTTAATATATCCGCAAACTTGTCGACCCAAGTTTAATTCAATATCATCAATGCGGAGTAATCCTGTTTTTACGCTTAGCTCTTCATCTTTTTTGATAACATAACCACCTGTTATGCCTGTGTCGAATTTCAGTTCATCCAAAATATCCCGAATAAATACGACAGCCGGATGCTCTTCCTCCAAATCGGTGGATTGGATAAAGTCTAGAATTTCGTCGAAAGTAGGAGCTACTTCGGCAAACGTGAAATGAAAGGATTGAAAACTACACCCAGCCCCTAAAGGGGAGCTGGAGTTGCATTCTTCTCTATTCTTATTTTTCTTTTCCATTCGGAATTCTCACTAATCATATTCCCCTTTAGGGGTTAGGGGTTTTATAAACCGTATTCAGAAGGAATAAATTTGCCTTCCAATGTTGGAAGCATTTCTTCTACAAATTTGCTTTCGTCGGTTGGTATATCCGACAAAGAGTCGCGCAACATGTCAATCCACATAACTTCTACTTCAGGT
>Ga0302215_10002781_pt1 | contig 11937 bp, 10 predicted proteins | sample II_Fen_N3_1_FD_194580 | JGI IMG/M metagenome (GOLD analysis project Ga0302215, IMG submission 194580) | Peat permafrost microbial communities from Stordalen Mire near Abisko, Sweden - II_Fen_N3_1 | ecosystem: Environmental > Terrestrial > Soil > Wetlands > Permafrost | place: Sweden: Abisko... | reverse complement strand
CGTAGTAAGTATGTATTTGACATATCCCAATGTTGAGTGTTTCATGTCTGCTATTAAGTGTTTATATTTAGATTCTGAAGGAATTAATAATTTAGGAATGACTTTTGATTATAATAATGAAGGTTGGCTTGTTTTGTAATTACTTTTGAAATACACAATACGTTTATTGGTTTGTCTTTTAATGTGATAAGTTTATCACATTTAGCAAAATAGTTTGATGACTAACTTTGGTATTTGATGTGAAATTTTGTGTAACGGAACTAATTGTTAAATATAAATTGTATAGTTTTTATCAAGTTTTAAGGAATGGATAAATGAATAGAGGTAACATATTGCTTGTTTTGCTAAGAAAGGTACATACTTTTTTGTTTACCAAAAGGAACTTACTTTCATTATTTGAAATTAATATTGATAGTGCACAGTATATTGGACAAGATGCATCTGAATTGATTAAACAGAAAATTGAAAGTAGAATACCGTTTGTGGTTGGAAGGCTTGGAATAGAACTTAATGTACTTCTAAATTACAAAGAGTTAGAATTACCAAAATTAGTTTATTGCCGTAAGTATATAACTAGACAGCTATATTATAACGGCTGGGATAAAAATAATAACTTACTTTTATGCAAAAATGCTGGTTTCTTCCCAAATGAAATATCTCAAATTGAAAAATTTTCAAAATTGATGATACAAGAAATAAAACATGTTGATATTTGGGGTTGCTTTTATAGTGCTGAAAAGCAATTTGAACAAGAATTATCACATACAATAAAAATTCGTCTTACAGACATAGACCCTTTTTTACATAAAAATCCTTGGAGCGAATCATTGTCTGGAAAGAAAGTATTGGTTATACACCCTTTTGAAAAAACGATAATTTCCCAATATAAGAAAAGAGAATTCATATTTGAAAATAAAAAAATATTGCCAAATTTCGAGTTAAAAACAATTAAAGCTGTTCAGTCTATTGCGAATTCAAACTCCGAATTTAAAGATTGGTTTGAAGCTTTAAATTCGATGAAGATCAAGATTAAAAATACAGATTTTGATATTGCGATTATTGGTTGTGGAGCTTACAGTTTACCTCTGGCAACCTATATTAAATCTTTGGGAAAGAGTGCAATATATTTAGGTGGTGCCACCCAAATACTTTTTGGAATTAAAGGAAAACGTTGGGAAGAATATCCCCCCGTCGCTTCATTATTTAATGAGTATTGGGTCAGACCACTACCAGAAGAAACTCCTGCTCAAAGCAAAGAGGTAGAAGATGGATGTTATTGGTAATTTTTTAATATGAGTTATTGGTTAATTTGGTGATAGTTGGCTGGTTTCTATATTCTTAAAACTTCAATATTTTTAGATTTTCAGGTAGATAAAGGATAAATTAATTATTAAGTTTTTTAATGCAAAATATTATCGGCGTATATTCATATCGTAGAATTCATCCAGAAACTTTTTTCTGGCAAATAGTATTTGAATGGGAAGATATTTTTGCAAAAGAGGATATTCAACTCGTTGATAGACCACAATTTATAAAAAACTATAAATATTTATTTGTCAACAAAACTAATAAATTACTGTGTTATATATATGCTTTATTTTTTAGGCAGTATTATTTCTATTTTGCGATGGAGTCTTATAATTACTCGGATAAGTTGAATAATAAAATTGTTATCCAGAATATAATTGATTTTTACCTAAATAAAAAAGAACTTCCTGATTTCTATCGAGAACATAGAAATAATCCATTTTTGTTGATTGCTAGTAAAGAAGTCCTAGAATTTCTGTATTTAAATATTTGTCCTATAAAATGTTATCATTTCCCTTTATCTATTTCTGACAAATATAGAATTAATGAGAACTCATTCTTTGAAAAAGAATATGATTTAGTAATGGTAGGTCGACAGAATCATGTTTTGAATGCGTATTACGAAAAATATGCAAATACACATCCGGAATTCTCATATGTTTATGGAGTGAGAAATTCTGAGGAAGAAGATTCTATATATTATACCTCTACCGGAGTTTGTCTTGGGAATTTGGATAGAAATGAATATATTGAATTGTTGAAAAAAAGTAAAGTAGGATTATATTCAACTCCAGGTATAGATAATAGTAGATTAGGCGCAAATGGGTATAATCAAGTTACCCCTCGCTTTTTGGAATTGATAGCTTGTGGTTGTCATATTATAGCCCGATACCCAGAGAATCCGGATACAGTTTATTATCAAATGTCAGATATTTGTCCACATACCGAAACATTTGAAGAGTTTGAAAAACAGATGGATTATGCACTGAATTATACCGTTGATATGAAGAAATACGCTGATTATCTGGAAAATCATTATACGTCTATGCGTGTAAATCTTCTCAAAGAGATTTTATCAGGCACCAAAACCAAAATCAAATGAAAACAGTTTGTATTATCGGTGGTGGAATATCCGGATTATCAGTAGCTCAATGCTTGAAAGATAAATATATTGTTAAAGTGTTAGAAAAAGATACACGACCTGGTGGTTTAATAAAATGTGATTTGGTTGAAGGTAATCTATATCATAGAGTTGGTGGACACGTATTTAATTCAAAAAGACAAGATGTATTAAATTGGTTCTGGAGTTATTTTGATAAAGAATTAGAATTTAATGAAAACGCAAGAAATGCTGTAGCTTATATCGATAAACCGATTGGTTATCCAATTGAAAATCATATTTATCAACTTGAAGAAGCTTTAGTAAGAAAAATTATCAAAGAATTATTATTTATAGATCAACACGAAGATGTTGAAGTCTCTAACTTTGAAGATTTTTTGAAGCATCGTTTTGGCAAAACACTTTATAAAATATATTTTAAACCTTACAACGAAAAAATATGGAATAGAGATTTATCTAAAATTCCGTTTTCATGGCTAGAAGGGAAAATGCCTATGCCTACTGTTGAAGATATTTTATTTAATAATATTTATAGAGAGAAAGATAAGAAAATGGTGCATAGCGTATTTTTTTATCCTAAAAAAAATGGATCGCAATTTTTGGCAGATAGACTTGCAGAAAATATTGATATTGAATGTGATGTTGTTATAAATAAAATAATTCGTATAAACAATAAATGGGTAATAAACGATAAATATATATACGACATTGTTGTTTTTACTGGGAATATTAAAGAATTGCCAGCTATTTTAGTTGAGCAAAACTTGGCAGCATTTAAGGATGAAATTAAAAAGTTAGAATTTCATGGAACAACTTCGGTGCTGTGTAAAGTTGAATCAAATCCATATAGTTGGATTTATTTGCCAGTTGATAATTATTCTTCTCATAGAATAATCTGTACAGGAAATTTTTCGGAAAATAATAATGCGATAGGAATAAAAACTGCAACTATTGAGTTTACAGATTATAAAACTGAAGATGAAATTTTGGAGAACTTAAAAGATATACCATTTTCACCAAAATATATGAAACATCATTATACTAAATATACTTATCCTATTCAAAATGAATCTACACGAAAAATAATTTCAGATTTGAAACACCAATTACAACAGGATGGTCTATTTTTGGTTGGTCGTTTTGCAGAATGGGAATACTATAATATGGATGCAGCAATAGGAGCTGCTTTGGATTTTAGTAAATCTAACTTTGAAGATTTTATTTATAAAAAATAATCTTTGGTGCATGGATAATTTGTCTACCCCCATATTACTTATCATTTTTAATCGCTTGGAATATACAAAACAAGTGTTTGAAATTATAAAACAAGAGAGTCCATCACATTTGTTTATTGCTGCTGATGGAGCGCGCTTGGATGTAAGTGATGAAAATGAAAAATGCAAAGCAGTTCGAGAATATGTGCTGAGTAATGTCGATTGGGAATGCGAAGTAAAAACTTTGTTTCGGGATGTAAATCTTGGTTGTGGGTTGGCTCCGGCAGCAGCTATTTCGTGGTTTTTTGAACATGTTGAGGAAGGAATAATATTGGAAGATGATTGCGTACCACATCCAGATTTTTTTGGATATTGTAAGGAACTTCTTCAAAAATACAAAAATGATAATAGTATAGCAGTAATTGGAGGTGATAATTTTCAGGAAGGACAAGTAAGAGGAAATGCTTCGTATTATTTTTCAAAATATAGTTATACCTGGGGTTGGGCTACATGGCGAAGAGTCTGGCAAGGTTATCAGTTTGATTTGAGAAAAATTGATAAAACAGTAATGTGGCTTAAAATTAATGCGACTTTTAAAACTCAAACGGAACGAAGTTATTGGAAATCAATTTTTGAAACGATTTCAATATCGCATGGCGAAGCGTGGGATTATCAATTGTGGTTTCATGTATGGTACAATGGTATGTATTCAATAGCACCAAATGTAAATTTAGTAAAGAATATCGGTTTTGGCGAAAATGCAACCCATACCCACGATTCCGATTCTAAGCAAGCATTTTTGGATACCCAATCAATTCTACCATTAGTTCATCCGGTATTTACAAAGATTGATGATGAGGCAGATTTATATTATTTTAGAAATTATTGGTTCGGACACTCTGAACAAACTCTTTTTTCAAGATTCATATCAAAACTTTATACTTGCATTTCTCCTAAACTAATTTTAGGATATCGTAAAGTAAAGAAAGCATTAATTCGTAAAAAATGAAAATACATATCAATCGTTTCCTCAAACATTTGAAAATTCAGATACATAGAATTGTTCCGGTTGATCCACAACAGGATTTTCTGGCTCATTTAAGTGAAGAGCTTCAAGGACGCCAACTTTTTTTGGATTATTATGGCATTAAAGTGTTATTGGATGTAGGTGCTAATACAGGTCAATATGCTACTTTGATGCGTCGTATCGGATATAAAGGTAAAATAGTGTCGTTTGAACCGTTGTCATCTGCTTTTGCAGGTCTTAGTAACAATGCAATCGATGATAAAAACTGGTTTTGTGAAAATTTCGCATTGGGAAATAAAGATGAAAAAGCTGTTATCCATGTGTCCGGTAATTCATATAGCAGTTCATTGCTGGATATTTTACCATCCCATATTGCTTTTGATGCTGACTCTGACTATATTGCGGATGAAACAATACAAATCAAACGCATGGATGATGTGTTTGCCAATTATTGCTTACCAACTGACGTAGTAATGCTCAAAATAGATACACAAGGTTTCGAGAAGAATGTATTGGAGGGTGCAAAGCAATCACTAAACAATATCACGTTAATGCAATTGGAAATGTCTATTGAACCATTATATGAAAAAGAAATATTATTTACAGAAATGCTCAACTACTTACAACAAGCAGGTTTTGAATTGTTTTCATTGGAAAATGGCATTCGAAATCCCGACAGTGGTAAATTGTTGCAGGTAGATGGAATCTTTATCAACAAGAATAAGATTAAACAAACATGATAAATCTACCTAAAATTTCGGTTGTAACTCCATCGTATAATCAGGGGCAGTTTTTGGAACAAACCATTTTATCGGTATTGGGACAAAATTATCCTTATTTGGAATATATAATCATTGATGGGGGTAGTACAGATAATAGTGTTGAAATAATTAAAAAGTATGCTGATAAATTAGCCTATTGGGTAAGTGAATCTGATCATGGACAGTCCCATGCTATCAATAAAGGTTTTGAAAAGTCGACAGGTGATATATTGTGTTGGTTAAATAGCGATGATATATATATGCCTGATATCTTTCAGTTTGTTACGGAAAATTTGAATATAAATGAATCTCAGATTTTAACTGGAAACTGTATTCATTTTTCAGAATCAGATTCTGAAGGTGTAAAAGCAGAAGGCTGCAATATTGTACAGTATTTTTCTGAATTTGATTTACAAAATGCAGATTTTATTACTCAACCTTCTACTTTCTGGACACGTAAGACGTGGGAAAGTGTTGGAAATTTGAATGAAGACATTGATTTTGTTTTTGATTGGGAATGGTTTCTGAGAGCTAAACAAGTCGGTGTAAAATACTTACCAGTTTGCAAAACACTTTCACTCTATCGTGAGCACGAAACTCATAAAACGGGTACAGGAGGAGATAAAAGACAACAGGAAATAATTGATTTATATCTGCAATTTGGTGAAAATGAGAATGCTATTGTTTATAAGAACTTACTGCTGGATAAAGCTAAATTAAAAGGTACTGGTGTTCGGCTTTTAAAAAAAATAAGTTCTGTTTTGCAGCTAAAATTATCCGATATTCAATTACTTATATTGCTATATCCTTCGAAATATAAAAAGATAGACAATAAGAAATTAATCAGCTTGTTTTATGTGATTGGCTAACTAAATTAACTGTAAAATAATTCAATGAGACTCTCCATTATCACTATCAATCGGAACAATGCCGAAGGTTTAAAAAAAACCATCGAAAGTGTTTTAGCACAAATATTTACCGATTTTGAGTATATAGTTGTAGATGGTGCATCAACAGATGATAGTGTAGAAATCATTAAACAATATAGTGATTCTGGAATTGAACATTACACCTGGATTTCAGAACAGGATACAGGGGTTTATCAGGCAATGAACAAGGGTATTCGAATGGCAAGTGGTGAATATCTGTTGTTTTTGAATTCAGGAGATTTTTTGGTAAACAAGTATGTGCTAAATGATGTTTTTAAGTCTATTCATACTGCTGATTTACTTTTAGGGCTCTGTAATATATCTGAAAATGGCAAAGTAATTCATACTACTAGTCCTCCGCAAAAAGTTACGTTTGGTCATTTATACGGTGCTGGTTTGGCACATCAAGCCACTTTTATCAAACGGGAATTATTTAAAAAATACGGTTATTATCGTGAAGATTTCAGGTATAATTCTGATATAGAATTTTGGTATCGAACCATTATTCTCCAGTTCTCTACTACCGAAACCTTAACAATAATTATTTCGGATTATAATACCGATGGAATTTCTAGTAAAGAATCCGGAAGTAAGGCATACCAGAATGAAATGGCTGAGATTTATTCTCATCCGCTTCTTCAATTATTTGTTCCCGATTATGAAGCATTAATTGAAGAAAAAAAAGAAATGCAGATTTTGTATTGGTATAAAGAGAAGCGGTTTTTATATACTTTATTGTTATTTATTTATAATGTGATTCACAGGATGTCTTTGTTAAATAAACGAAGGTTGAAAAATATAGAAAAAGTAAGAAGACGTTCAAGAAACATCGCTCGTAAACTATACTATCAATGGACGAAACCGATATCAATCTTTGCATGTCATCAAATTTCCGATACATTTAATCCAAAGGTCGATTGTTTTACTGACTGGACATTGACAGAACTTTTTGCACGAAATGTAGAGTGGTTATCGCAAAACTACACTTTTATATCATTAAAAGAAGCAGTTAGTATATTAGAATCTGGCAAACGGCGACGAAGAAAGTTTGCAGTTATGACTTTTGATGATGGATATGCATCCGTACTTAATGCTCTGCCAATTTTAAAAAAATATCAAATTCCGGCAACTATTTTTATCAATTCAGCATATCTGGATGACAACATGTTAAGCACAGTCAATGCTCACAATTATGTAAATAGCATGTCTCCAACTAAAATAAAAGAACTGCCTCCCGATTTTCTTAAAGCTATAAGGAAACTGGAAGTAATCAGTACTGATAAGGAATATGAGAAATATATTTCAGTACTTTATAAATATATTAATTTAATTAAACCCGATGTGTCTGTTTACTTAACTAAAGAAGAGCTATATAGTATAACTGATCCGTTATTTACAGTCGGGTTACACGGACATGAACATTTGGTATCTACTCACTTGAGCAATCAGCTTTTTGAGAAAAATTTACAATTAAATTATCTTATATTAAAAGATCATACTAACTTTATACCGTATTATGCATTTCCATTTGGAAGTTCTGACAACGCTAAAATTAATGTTGTAAGTAAAATGGGTTATGTGCCTTTTCTTTGTAATGGATTAAAGAATTTTAAAGCCACTAAAGCATATAACCGAATACCTATTGATGGAGTGGATTTAGCATCATCAAACGTATTAAAATATTGAATCTAATATTATGTGTGGAATTTCAGCGATATACCGTTATACTCAAATAACTGACTCAGATAAAGTCAAGTTAGCAGCAATGAATGAGGAGATGCATTATCGAGGTCCAAATGAAAATGGAGTTTGGACTGATAATCTATGCGGACTTGCCCATACACGATTATCCATTATTGGACTGGAGAATGGAAAACAGCCACTTTTTAACGAAGATAAATCGTTGGTATTGATATGTAATGGTGAGATTTATAACTATATAGAACTGAAACAGATTCTTATTAAAAAAGGGCATGTTTTTAATTCCGATTCCGATTCTGAAACCATTTTACATTTGTACGAAGAATATGGTGTAAAATGTTTGGAACACTTGCGGGGCATGTTTGCCTTTTGTTTGTGGAATACTAAAACCAAACAACTTTTTGCAGCACGAGATCGGGTAGGTGAAAAAACGCTCTATTATGCTCAAATTCCATCGGGTATTATTTTTTGTACCGAACTGAAAGCCATCCTAAAACATTATCTGGATAAAATACAAATCAACGCTCATGCTCTGGCGGAATCTATTCGATATAATTATCCTATTGATTTAAAAAATACTTATATTGAACAAGTAAAACGGTTACAGGCTGGAGAATATGCATTAGTTGATGATCAGGGTTTGGAAACGCATCGATATTGGACGCGGGATTTGACACCACAGTTTAGGGGAACAACTGAAGCGGCTAAAGCTGAAATACTCCGGCTTATGCGCGAATCTGTTAATATCTGTTTGCGAAGCGATGTTCCGGTTGCAGTATTATTAAGTGGTGGTATAGATTCCAGTGCTATTGCAGCGTTGGCAAAAGAATCCGGGCGTGAAGTTCACGTTATTACAGCCGGTTACAAAGGGCAGCACGAATGTGATGAACGGGAAGTTGCAAAACGTTTCGCAGTGGAAAAGGGATTGATTTATCACGAAGTAGAATTGGATGCCAATGATTTTCAGGATATTTTTTGGGAATATTCACAATATATTGACGAACCGGTTTGTGACATATCATCCATGTCGCAATGGGCTTTATATAAAAAAGCAAAAGAAATGGGTTTCACTGTTTTACTGGGAGGTTTGGGAGGCGATGAGCTTTTTTATGGCTATCGCGAATCAAATCAACTGGCAGAATCGTTAAAGATAAAACATCAACATCAAGCTTTGTTCCCATGGAAAGGAACTGAGAAAAAGAAAGAGTTTCTGAAATTTATTTTCAAACATTGGCAGTATGTGCTTTATGCCGGTTATCCCAATGAAATTAATGATAAAGCTACTGTCGACTGGACTTACGATGATTATATGCAATTTGCAGAAACTGCGAAGTTGAACTTTTCCGGCGAAACAATCCCTTTTAATGATATTGATGTGCATTACTCTTACGAAGATAGGAAATGTGAGATAGATCAGGTGTATGCATCTACTTTCGATACATTTATGACCACTCTTTGTCTTTATCTGGCCGATAGGCAGGGAATGGGTAATTCCGTGGAAATCCGCTCGCCATTAGTTGATTATAAACTGGTAGAATTTGTTTCAGCCTTGCCGTTAGAAATGAAATATAATAAATCAATTCCCAAATCTCTTTTAAAAGAAGTACTGAAAGATATTGTTCCGGATTATATTTTAAATGCTCAAAAAAGAGGTTTTACGCCACCTTTATCGTTTATTCATGAGTTAGTTGCAAACTATGAATATCAATTTTTAAAGTCTAATTCAAAATTTTTCAACAGTGTATTGGCTGACCGGTTATTATCCATTCATTTATCCTCAAAATTATAATGTAAGCAGGTATGTATATAAAAGATTTGGCCCCCATTGTTTTATTTGTTTACAATAGACCCCTGCATACCGAACAAACTATTAATGCACTTTTAAAAAACGAATTGGTTTCTCAAAGTGATCTGATTATCTATTCTGATGGAGCTAAAAACGAATCGGATAGTGAGAATGTCAACTTAGTCCGATCCTATATTCAAACAATAACCGGGTTTAATTCAGTTAATATTGTTGAAAGGAAAACAAATTTTGGATTGGGAAATAATATTATTGATGGGGTTACATCGGTTGTAAATGAATATGGATCCGTTATAGTTTTAGAAGATGATTTATTAACTTCGCCTTATTTTTTAAAGTTCATGAACGAGGCATTGAAAAAATATACTTCGATACCTAATGTTATCAGCATACATTCGTATATTTATCCCATAAATAAAAAACTTCCGGAAACATTTTTTATAAAAGGTGCCGATTGTTTAGGTTGGGGTACTTGGAAAAATAAATGGATGCTGTTTGAACCTGATGGGTCTAAATTGTTGAATTATATTGAAGAGAAAGGACTTTCAGACGAGTTTGATTTTAATAAAGCATATCCTTATACACAAATGCTAAAGGATCAGATTGCTGGTAAGAATTCTTCATGGGCTGTTCGTTGGTATGCATCAGCATTTATTGATAACATGTTAACACTTTATCCCGGAAGATCGTTGGTGTACCATAATGGAAACGATGGTAGTGGGACTAATTTTGGAACTTCAACCGTTTTGGATGTAAAATTAGCTGCAACTCCAATTAAAGTAAATAATATTAAAACAGAAGAGACTGTTGCAGCTCGAAAACTGATTGAACGATATTTAAAACATCATAATGCGACTTGTATCAGAGTTCTATACCGTAAATTAAAACATTTATTTCTAACCGTGATTGAAAAATGAAAGATGATCTCAAACGTAAAATAAAAAGATTTATTCCGCCCATTATTTCGGATATAATCAAAGGAGTAAAGAAATCTAATACAGTAATGAAATACGGTTGGTTTGGTAATTATGCCACATGGGCTGATGCAAAAGTTGAATGTAACGGTTATGATGATAAATTAATACTGGATAAAGTAACAGAATCACTTTTGAAAGTAAAAAATGGTGAAGCAATTTATGAAAGAGATTCAGTCCTATTTGACGAAATTCAATATTCATGGCCATTGTTATCCTGGCTTTTACGCGCAGCATTGGAAAATAATGATATGCTAAATGTACTTGATTTTGGAGGATCGTTGGGAAGTAGTTACTATCAAAATAAAGAATTTTTGACTGGAATCAGTAAATTTAACTGGAATATAGTAGAACAACCGCATTTTGTTGAAACCGGTAAAAATTATTTTCAGGACAAAACACTAAGATTTTATAAATCGATAGATGAGTGTTTGAAAAGAAATCGTTGTAATGTATTATTATTATCCAGTGTTTTACAGTATTTGGATTCGCCAATTGACTTTTTGAAATTAGCAGTTAGTTATAACATTGAATATATTATAATTGATAGAACATCATTTATCAAAGGGAATAAAAACAGAATAACCATTCAACATGTACCTACAGAAATATATGATGCAACTTATCCATGTTGGTTTTTTAACGAATTTGAATTGATAAAACCTTTTGATAAAGTTTACACACAAATAGCTTGTTTTGATGCTTTTGATAAAAGTAATATCCCGGATAGTTATTTTAAAGGATATATTTATAAACGAAATTAATGCTGAATTTCTGTACTTTATTCGATTCCAATTATTTAGCCAAAGGGCTTGTCATGCATCAATCATTAATAAATGTTTGTACTGATTTTCAGTTGTATATTTTTGCCTTTGATGAAAAAGCATATACTGTAATATCACAATTACAGTTGAAAAATGTAACCGTTATTTCCTTATCGGAGTTTGAAGATCCTGAGTTATTTTCGGTGAAGCCATCCAGAACCAAAGCCGAATATTGTTGGACATGCGCTTCGTCCACAATATTATATTGTTTGAATAATTTTGATATTGATCATTGTACGTATGTCGATTCCGATTTATTTTTCTACAGTAACCCA
>Ga0302215_10002780_pt1 | contig 11938 bp, 7 predicted proteins | sample II_Fen_N3_1_FD_194580 | JGI IMG/M metagenome (GOLD analysis project Ga0302215, IMG submission 194580) | Peat permafrost microbial communities from Stordalen Mire near Abisko, Sweden - II_Fen_N3_1 | ecosystem: Environmental > Terrestrial > Soil > Wetlands > Permafrost | place: Sweden: Abisko... | reverse complement strand
CAATGGAGGCTTCGAATTCCGTTACTACTGTTGATCAAAAGCTGGAACTTATCAATTACTACTACGGCTATATCGGCTACCTGCTTGGGAGCAAACAATATGCTCATATTGAGAAACTGACTGAAAAAGGCGAAAAACTCATTGATCAGGTTTTACACGCTTCACCGCATAATGCAACAGCCTATTCGTTCAAAGGGTCGTTTATTGCATTTCATGTTGGAGTCAATAAATATAAAGCTATTTTATTGGGTGGTGAGAGCAAGAACTGTGTAAACAAAGCATTGAAGCTTGATCCACAAAATATCCAGGGACTTATTGATAAGGGAAATCAGCTTTTTTATGCTCCTGATATACTGGGAGGCGACAAGAAAGAAGCATTGAGTTACTTCCAAAAAGCTGCTAACATTTTGGAACGAAAAAAGGAAACAAATGAGAATTGGGTCTATTTAAATGTGCTTACTATGATTGCCTGTGCTTATGAGAAAACGGATGACTTAAAAGACGCAAAGCTAACCTACGAGAAAATAATTCGGGACGAACCGAATATCATTTGGGTAAGAAATGAATTGTATCCTGAATTAATGGCAAGGATAAATGGCAAATAGTCTTAAAATGATGGGCTGAGTATAAAAATAGCTGAGCTAAACAACAAATAATTCTTCAATAGATTTCCGCATATTGGCTTTCAGTTCTTCCATATCCACTTTTGCACCCAGTTCTTTTTCCATTGAAGTTACTCCTTTATCTACAAATCCGCAAGGATTGATATGACCGAAGTAGGTTAAGTCGGTGTTTACATTCAGTGCAAAACCATGCATAGTTACAAAGCGGGAACTACGAACCCCGATAGCACATATTTTACGACAAGTGGGTTTGCCTACATCAAGCCACACACCGGTTGCACCTTCGAGTCTTGTTGAGGGTATGTTATAAAGTGCTAGGGTATTGATAATGGCTTCTTCCACATGATGGATATATTGCTTTAGCCCGAGATTGAAATTAGCCAAATCGAAAATAGGATAACCCACCAACTGCCCGGGTCCGTGATAGGTAATATCACCTCCCCTGTTTGTCTTCACAAAAGTAGCATCGTTTGCCTGCAACTGAATGTAATTCAATAGCATGTTATGTTCGTCGCCACTCTTGCCGAGGGTATACACATGTGGATGTTCGCAAAACACCAGGTAATTGTCAGTTGGAAGGTTTTGTAATTTACGTTCGATGGAACCGTTGAAAAGTGCTTCTTGTTTTGCCCAAGCTTCGTTGTATTCCACCAATCCCCAGTCAATATAATGTATCATGATCTTCTTCTTTTATGTCTGTGAGTTTGTTTAGGAGCAACGGGTTTCTTGTCAAAGTTAACCGATCCAAGCTTTCCCATGAGCATCATAATCTTCGTTTTGCGCCACTGAATGTAGTTCGACGGATTTCCGGCGTCATATTTCCGTGGATTAGGCAAACAAGCAGCAATGAGTGCAGCCTGATTTTTAGAAAGTTGCGATGCACTTACTCCAAAATGTTCCTGCGCCGCAGCTTCCACGCCATAAATACCATCGCCCATTTCAATCACGTTAAGGTACACTTCCATAATGCGCTTTTTCGACCATACTAATTCAATTAGCACCGTAAAATAAGCTTCCAATCCTTTACGAATATAGGATCGCTGTGGAAAAAGAAAAACATTTTTGGCTGTTTGTTGCGAGATAGTACTGCCGCCCCGTATCTTTTTTCCTTTCAGGTTATGTTCAAAAGCCTTAGTAATGTCGCCAAACGAGAAACCATAATGTGTCAGAAACAGGTTATCTTCGGATGACACAACGGCATCGACCATATTCGGAGAGATCTCATCAATTGATACCCATTTTTTACTGTTTTTAGGTGATTCGCCCTGAGCTATAGACTCAACAGTACGCATAATCATGAGCGGCGTCAGATATACTGGGACAAACCGATCGAGCACAACCCAGCTTACACTGACAACTAAAAAGAGCAGGAATAAATTACGTATAAACTTACCTAATCTGCTCCAGAATCCTTTACGAACTTTGGAAGCAGGAGTATCGGGAGTAATTTCAGGTGCGACTTCTTCTGACATAAAATGTGAATAATATGGTGGGATTCCCTGATGAACAAGGACAAGGAGTTATACTAATTTAAACCGAACACGCCAACGCCCATTCTCAAAATCGTGACTAATAATCTCAAATCGTCCAAGTTCGGAAGTGTTATCGACATGCTGACCAATACAGGCACATGCATCGTAATCGCCCACCCGAATAACCCGAAGCATTTCTGAGGCATCGTCGGGCAACTTGGATAAATCAGCTATTTTAGCAGCTTTCTCTCTTGTCATCAGTTCTTCGTAGACCGGTAAGTTTTGACCAATTACCTCATTTACCTTGCTTGTAATCTCAGCAATTTGCTCCTCGGTTGGACATGTAGCCAACAAATAATCACATTTGCTTTTTTTTCGTTCGATATGGGCATTCATTGATCGTCCGCAACTAAACATACGAACCATGGTCTGATTCAAAATGTGCTCGCAGGTATGCATTGGCTCATTGTACAATTTCTTAGCTTCGTTGAGTATGGGTTCTTCCATGTTTATTAATTTTGGTGCAAAGATAATCAAACAGATTGAATGATTAAACTTCCAGAAAATCTATAACATCGCTCAATATTTCCGGCATAAGGGAACCATAAGGGGACTATAAGGGAAGTATTATGAAAATTCTGCTGAAATTCATAACGAATTTCAGCAGAATTTAATTAAGTTCACGGTTATGATTCAATAAATTTAATAGCCTGGATTTTGGCTCAGATTTGTATTCGCGTCTATTTCTGCTTGTGGAATTGGGAATACGTTTAAATACGGAGCAAAATTGGTTCCCGTAGAAGCTCCACCCTTCCAGTCCCAGAGGTAATTCGTATTTCCTCCGAATTGTCCAAAACGGATCAAATCGGTACGGCGATGTCCTTCAAAGAAAAACTCACGAGCTCTTTCATCAATAATATTTTGCAGAGTCAGGGTACTGAATACCGGAGCACCTGCTCTGGTGCGTAAAGCATTTACTGCATCCAATGCCGCATAGCCACTAATCACAGCTGCCCCACGCGTTACAGCTTCGGCATAATTCAGATACGCTTCGGCTGCACGCATAAGAGGCACATCCATATCGGTATATTGAGAATCTGAAGTTCTTCCCCCATCGGCCCTGATATTGCTGTATTTTATTACCTGATAACCTTCTTTAAAAGTATTTAAAGAAGAAATATCCAAACCCACAGAAACCGATTTTTTATCAAATAATGCCCTTCCATCTTTCATGCTTGCCAAAATTGCAGTGGTTAAGTCTGCAGTATTTGAAAAGAAGGTAGTTCCTGTTGGGAAGAACTTCTTAACTAACGTAGATCGGGCTCTGTTCCCTCCCCAGCCGGCATTACTTCCCCAATTCACCATACCGGTTGTATGAGTCGAAGCAATAAGAAATAAAGATGAAAACCAACTTGAAGCTTTAATGCCATCAGCGTAAATCGGCAAAATGATTTCAGTTGGTGCCTGATTTACAGTTGACCCATCAAATACACCCGCGTTATCAGCCATAAAAAGTTGTCGAAAAACAGGGCAAAGCGTATATCCCGAGTTAATTACTTTCATTGAATAAATAGCTGCCAAATCCCAACGGGCAGTTCCGGTATAAACTTCAGCATTCAGGTAAAGTCTCGAACGAAGCAGCCAGTTAGCAGCCTGATCGACCCGGTAATAGGGTTTATCCGATGCCCGTGGAGTGAACATTTCACTTTCACATGCTGCCAATTCATCTTGCAAATAATTAAAAATCTGTGAACGAGTCGCTTGTAATATTCCTAATTCGGGGACTGGCACATTTCCAAACATATCGAGTAAGTAATAATAATTCAGGGCTCTCAAAAATCGAGCTTCAGCTCGTTGTTTAATTGTTTGGACATCGTTTTTCGTTTCAATCTGATTAATAAAGAAACTGCACAGATTTATATTAAAATACAATCGCTTATACATGCCATTTAATTGATCATGGTTTGAACTCAATTTACAAAAATTCAGTTCGGAAATTCCTGGATCTCCCCAGGAGCACATAGCTTCATCAGTTGTCAGTTCATTGAGATTCCAAATCAAGCGAACAAAAGAGGTTGTAGCCTCATCGACCGTGGAAATATCTGGATCTCCGAAGGGCTGTTGATTGCCAGTTAATCCCAAAGTTGAATAAATCTTAGCAAAAATAGAATCTTGACTTATTGGCTGATTTTGAAATGTAAGTACTTCACCATAAGCCAAGCCACTACTATTTATAGCATAGGCTCTAATGTAATACTTAGAAAACAAATTTATCCCCAATATCTGGGAACTGAAATAACATCTTGCATCAGGAATTCCGTTTGAGTTAGTATTGCCATAGATATTTACACCAAGAACAATTTTTGTATCATCAATAGTGGGATTGGTAGTAGAATTACTATAACAAATTCCACATTCTTTTATTGGCGTTCCACCGAAGTCATCAAGCATCCCACCAACAGTAACAGATGCAAATTTCTGATTAGGAGTAAAAGTGTGGACAGTTGCTAACGATGAGTCTTTTATACATCGTATAATACAACCCATATCTTTTAAATCTTTACCTTGTTTTAAACTATCAGTAGATGAATTTAAAAACCAATTTAATGCATACGAAGCATCGACAGGAGTCGAGGACCAATAGTCAACTTGTTTATTTTGTTGTATATAACCCGAAGTACCTGAGAGTGAACCAATAGGATAACCATTAAAAGCAAATAAATTTGTACTTTCCCCGGAAGTCCAGTCAATAGTAGATTTTAAATTTTTTCCTGCATTATATCCGTATCCTTTCATCATATAATCGTTCATGCGTTTCCATTCAGAATCTGTCGGAATATGCCACCCATCAGGTGCCAAATTGTTTATGTTATTCACAGCATACCAATTATAAAAATGTCCGTATTTTGCTCCATTATCGTTATTGATATCGTTGGCATAGTGATTAAACGCACCGTATCTGTCATTTGCCCAATCCAATAGGTTAGTTATATTGCTTATTGGTGTTGAATTTCGGTATTTTGTAGTTCGTAGGTTTTCAGCCATCCAAAGTTGTGGTCCTAAAGGTATTACACTATATATATTACCATCTGCATCAACACAACTTTCAACAAAATCAAAACTAATAGTCATATCATTCGCATAAACACCATTATTCCAAAAGTTGAAAAGATTAGTGTTTACCGTTGTGCTATAGATACCTGAAACTCCATTAAAAAGAAGGTTATCGCTGTTATCACAATACAGATATACTATTTTACTACTTTCAGTTATTGTATTTATTTTATGACGTGTTGAATTTATTGTGAAAGCATTTCTACCAATGAACGTAATAGCAGGGAATTGTAGATTCTTTGAATTTACAACCTTCTTAAAATAAGTATAGTCACTACCAATTACTTGTACTACATACACTCCTAAAGGCAAAGTAAGAAGAAAGGAATTAGTACCCTCATTCAAATATTGATTGGTCGATTTGATTAGTTTTCCATCAATACCTACTAGGTTAACTTGCACGTTACCGTTATGTTTTGCATTAAAATTTAGTTCATTTCTACCATCGGGATAATATAAAACACGAATATCCTCAATTTCATCTCTGACATCAACAACAGCTGTTTCATTTTGATCAGTCAGTCGTAAGGAATCATTAGCAGAAACATTAATCTTGATTTTTGTACCTTTAGTGAGATTTTGTACTATAACATAATCAATTGATCTTGCATTGAATTTTGTATTGAACTTCACCTTACATTCTGCGGAATAAGTAAATTCACACAAGCACATTAAACAAAGAAAAACTATAATCTTAGAGTTTGACATTTTCATAATGATAAATTTAAATTCACAAAAGCATTATATTAATAGCAGGAACAATCAATTGTCATACATTAAACAAAAGAAAAATTCTGAACAAAGTGTAATCTTTCTATAATGCAAAAAATATATACACACAGAAGCTTTATTTTAAAGAGGTTTTACGATAAAACCACAATGTTGGAGTTATCAATCACTTAATTAATTTGAGAAAGTGGTTTGCGTTGAGAAAGTAGAAGTACAGCTTAATATATACATATATATCATTTCAATCAAACATTTGAACTGTCTATATATCAAATCCCCTCATGTAATTCAAAAAAATAAAGTTTTGCAAATATAGGAAAATTTTACATATTTAAGAAAAAATATCAAAAAAAATATATACTTTCATTTTGCCAGATATTAAGTTATTAAATAAAGAAAAACGGATAACTCATTTCTGAATTTATCCGTTTTTCTTTATTTGATATTATATTTATCGTCTTTTGTACGACGACCCGCTTGCACCTTTGTAGCCACCACCACTGCTTCGGCGTTCGCCGCTACGTTCGCTGCTACGTTCGGCACCACCTGAAGGACGACTATTTCTGTCACCTAAATCACGATTACGCCAGGGTTTATCGCCACCACCGGCACTTGCTGCAGGACGACTTCCACGATCTCCGCCTCTATCGCCACCACGGTAACCACCACCGCGAGACTCACCTGCACCGCCACGTCCACGATATTCTGGCTTGCGACTACCACCTTCGAAAGATTTACTTCCTTTGGCTTCACTCACTTCAACTTCCGATTGTCCTGCAAATGCAGCTACAACCTGATCCACCTGATCGGCAAAAATATCGAAGAAGGTAAATTTATTGGTTACTTCGATTGAACCTACATTGATTGATTTATCGCCGGTTACGTCATTTATAATTCCCAACAAACGTTTTGGATCAATACCTTCACGTTCACCTACATTCATTTTCAGACGAACACGGTTGCCTTTCGTTCCGTAATCACTACGGTCGCCACGTTCAGGACGTTCACCGCGTTCAATACGTTCGGCACGTTCACGAGGCGAACGTTCAACGTAATTCAAATCTTCAGAGTTTTTATAATAGTCGAGGAAACGGTTGAATTCCAACGACACGAAACGTTTCAGAAGTTCCTCTTTGCTGAGTTCTTCCAATTGTTTCATAATCTGTGGAATGTATGGTTCAATTTGTTCTTCATTCACGTCTACATTCTGCATACGGTCAATCATGAAGAACAATTGTTTTTTACAAACTTCCAATCCGTTTGGAATTTGTTCCTGAATAAAAGTTTTACGAAGCATACGCTCAATATCTTTTATTTTAAACTTTTCTTTTGAATGGATAATTGATACAGCAATACCTTTTTTGTTGGCACGACCGGTACGACCACTACGGTGTGTGTAAATTTCCACATCGTCGGGTAAGTTATAATTGATAACGTGTGTCAAATCGCTTACGTCCAATCCACGGGCAGCCACATCGGTAGCAACCAGCAACTGAATATTACGAATACGGAATTTCTGCATAACGCTGTCGCGTTGAGCTTGCGACAAGTCACCATGCAATGCATCAGCATTGTAACCATCGTGCATCAGGCGTTCAGCCACTTCTTTAGTTTCCTGACGGGTACGACAGAAAACAATACCGTAAATATCAGGATTCAAATCCACAATACGTTTCAATACCATATAACGCTGTTTGGCTTGTGACACATAATAGATATGCTCTACATTTTCCGAACCTGCATTTTTAGTTCCAACGGTAATTTCTTCGTAATTCTTCATATAGTGTTTAGCTATATTCGAAATTTCTTTCGGCATAGTAGCCGAGAAAAGCATTGTACGACGGGTGTCAGGTGTACGTTGAAGAATAGTTTCAATATCATCTTTGAAACCCATGTTCAACATTTCGTCTGCTTCATCAAGTACCAAAAAGTCGATAGCGCCTAATTCAATTTTGCCACGCTCAATCAGGTCGATCAAACGACCTGGAGTAGCAACAATAATTTGTGGTGCAGTATCCAACTGACGTAATTGTGTACGAATATCCTCGCCACCATACACCGGTACAATGCGCATACCACGCATATTTTTCGAATAACCCTTCAGGTCGTTCGCAATTTGAATACACAACTCACGTGTTGGTGCCAACACCAATGCCTGTACCTGTTTGCGGGTTGAATCAATCATGTTCAACACAGGCAAGCCAAAGGCTGCTGTTTTTCCGGTTCCGGTTTGAGCCAAAGCCACTAAATCGGCTGTTTGTTCCAACATGAACGGGATGGTTTTTTCCTGCACGGGCATTGGTTGCTCGTAGCCAAGTTCTTCGATGGCCGATAGGATATCGTCCTTCAAATTTAATTCTCTAAATGTCATTTTGTAGTTTTTAGTACACGTTATTAAGTATTCATCCGGCGATAATTTCATTCGTTAATGAAAACGTGTACCATTTTGGTAAGCAGACTACTAGTATAAAGTAGTGAAATTCGGATATTTACTTGCAACGTATAGTTGTTTTTAAATCGGGTGCAAAGGTAATCAAAAGATTTCAATATTTCAACAATTACTCTTAAATATGTTTTAAGCCGTTTATTGACTAATTTCAATAACGCTTTTATCTTGCATTATTGAAATTTTTCATTAATTTTGCAACCGAATTCGTACAAAATCATATAATTGAATATCAAACTATTATAAAAATATATTTATGAAACCAATGACTAAAAGTCCTTTACAAATTGCCCGTGCATCTTACCAACCTAAGTTACCTGCAGCTCTAAAAGGCAATGTGGTACTGAAAGAGGGTGCTGCAACTGAATCGGTAGCCGATCAGGCTGAAATCAAAACACTTTTCCCAAATACCTATGGTATGCCACTTGTAACTTTTGAAGCAGGTGCAAAAAATGAATATCCGGTAGTTGGTGTTGGTGTAATTCTTTCGGGAGGACAAGCTCCTGGTGGTCATAATGTTATTTCGGGTATATTCGACGGTTTAAAAGCGTTGAATCCGGCAAATAAATTGTACGGTTTCCTTGGAGGCCCAAGTGGATTGGTTGATCATCAATATATTGAACTAACATCAGCAATCGTTGACGAATATCGTAACACCGGTGGATTTGACATTATCGGATCAGGCCGTACTAAGTTGGAAGAAGAAGCGCAGTACGAGAGTGGTGCAGTTATCTGCAAAAAATTAGGTATTAATGCTATCGTAGTAATTGGTGGTGATGATTCAAATACAAATGCCTGTGTTTTAGCAGAATATTATTCTGAAAAAAATACCGGCATTCAGGTAATTGGTTGTCCAAAAACAATTGATGGTGACTTAAAAAACGAAATGATTGAAACTTCATTCGGTTTTGATACTGCGTGTAAAGTATACTCAGAATTAATTGGTAACATTCAACGCGATGCCAACTCTGCAAAAAAATACTGGCACTTTATCCGTCTAATGGGTCGTTCTGCTTCACACATTACATTGGAATGTGCTCTACAAAGCCAACCAAACATCTGTATTGTATCGGAAGAAGTGGAAACTAAAAATCAAACATTGAATGATGTTGTTGACGATATCGTGAAAGTAATTGTCAATCGTGCTAATCATGGTTTAAACTTCGGAACGATCCTAATTCCTGAAGGATTAATTGAGTTTATCCCTGCTATGAAAACGCTGATTTCTGAGTTGAATGATTTATTGGCTCATAACGAAGACTTTAATGCATTGGAAACAGATGACGAAAAACGTCAATATGTAAAAGGCATGCTTAAACCTACTAGTCGCGAAGTGTACAACAGCCTACCAAAAGGGATTGCCAAGCAATTGACTTTGGATCGTGATCCACATGGAAACGTTCAGGTTTCATTGATTGAAACTGAGAAATTGTTGATTGAAATGGTTGCAAAACGGTTGGCGCAGTTAAAGGCTGAAGGTGCTTACAAAGGTAAGTTTTCTGCAATCAACCACTTCTTCGGTTACGAAGGACGTTGTGCTATTCCTTCCAACTTTGATGCTGACTATACATATTCTTTAGGTTACACTGCATCTGTACTTATTTCAGAAGGTAAAACCGGATACATGTCATCTGTACGCAACCTGACTGCTCCTGCAGCAGACTGGATTGCCGGTGGTGTGCCTATTACCATGATGATGAACATGGAAAAACGTCACGGTAAAATGAAACCTGTTATTCAAAAAGCATTGGTATTACTTGATGGTGCTCCATTTAAATTCTTTGCTGCAAACCGCGTAGATTGGGCTGACGAAAAAGCAAGCTACATCTATCCGGGTCCGGTTCAATACTACGGTCCTACCGAAGTTTGTGATCTTCCAACCAGAACATTGTTATTGGAACAAGGAAAGTAAAAACTCTTAATTCACTCTGCACAAAATAATTAAGAAGGACTTACCAAATAGGTAAGTCCTTCTTTTTTTAAAATTTCTTTTTTACTAAAAATAAATCAATTTATGTTTTGCATATATAAAATATGTTTTTATCTTTGCATTTATTTTTTTAACTATAAAAACAATAAGAAAAATGAAAAAACTAGTTTTAAGCTTACTAATTGCAGCCATGGCATTTAACGTAAATGCACAGGAAAAAGGTAAAATCAGAGTTGGTCTTGATGCAGGATTAGGACTTCCAAACGCAGGTGCAGGATTTAATGGTGGTTTGGACTTACGTTACAACATTGAGGATAACATTAACGTTGGGCTCAAATTTACAAGTGGACTTTTAATTAAAGATATTAATGTAGATAACGTTGCCAACACGGCCTCTTTAACTACTTCGATTATTAGTTCTTATCTTGCAACTTCCGATTACTATTTCGGTAAAGGTACAAGCATATTTTCCCCTTTTCTTGGGGGTGGTTTAGGATTTTACAAAGTTATTAATATCGGATTATCGGCATCTGGAACGTCAACGCCCACACCCCCAACGAATACATCTGTTTTCTTGGGTGAAACTAAGTTCGGTGGTTTACTTCGTGGAGGTTTTGAACTTGGCCATTTCAGAATGGGACTTGAATATTATCTGATTCCCAGTTCAAATACAGTTGACATTAACAACGTGATAAACGGTACAACAGGAAATAGTTTTTTGAATATATCTCTTGGATTTTATTTTGGTGGTGGACATTGGAAAAAATAATTGATCCAAATCAAATCGTAAATAACGGACTCGCCAATCTGGTGAGTCCGTTATTTTTGTTATCTGATTGAAATGAGTATTTTTGTATTCTATAATTTATTTCAGTATATGCTAATCATTCTTTCTCCAGCCAAGATACAAAACTTTGAACCGCAGCAGTTGATCACAGATTTCACTCAACCTGAATTTTTGAAGGGTGCAGAAATATTGGTAACACAGATTCGACAATTCTCAGCCATGGAATTAGCTAAGCTATTCGGAATCAATGCCAACCTTGCACAACAAAATGCAGATCGGTACTTCAACTGGCATCGCCCTTTTACACCGAAAAATGCAAAACAGGCCGTATTGGTTTTCAATGGAGAAGTATTTCACGGACTGGATGCTAAGAGTTTTTCAGTTGATGATTTTATCTATCTTCAAACAAACCTACGTATTCTTTCCGGATTATACGGTATTCTTCGCCCACTGGATTTAATTCAACCTTACCGACTGGAAATAAGCACAAAACTTGCAACTAAAAAAGGTAAAGATGTGTACGCCTATTGGGGAGAAAAACTTACAAAATCAGTCAACAAAACGATAAAAGAATTGGGCAAACCGGAAATAATTCTAAACTTAGCTTCGGATGAATATTTCAAATCATTGAACAGAAAAGGTTTGAAAGCAAAGGTTATCGACTTTGAATTTTACCAATACAAAGACGACGAATACAAATCAGCAGTCATGTACACAAAAAAAGCCCGTGGTATGATGGCCCGATATGTAATTCAGAATCGGGTTGAAGATATTGAAGATTTGAAAGGATTTAATTACGAAGGCTATTGGTTTACTCCGCAACTATCGACAGATACA
>Ga0302215_10002775_pt1 | contig 11950 bp, 17 predicted proteins | sample II_Fen_N3_1_FD_194580 | JGI IMG/M metagenome (GOLD analysis project Ga0302215, IMG submission 194580) | Peat permafrost microbial communities from Stordalen Mire near Abisko, Sweden - II_Fen_N3_1 | ecosystem: Environmental > Terrestrial > Soil > Wetlands > Permafrost | place: Sweden: Abisko... | reverse complement strand
AAGTTTTAATTGATGGTTGTTTGTTGTTTTTCCAAGCACGGATTAGCCGCATTTTTCCAAATCGGGCGCAAAGGTACGGAATATATCCCATTGAATACGAACTATTTGTTCTTTTTTTATTCTTATCTCCATATCTTACTGCGAAAGGAAAGATGCTGTATCAAAATAAAATCAGCACCAACACGTTTCACAACAAATCTTTTAAAGTCCCTTCGAATTGTAAATCTTAATTTTATTTATATTCTGTAACTTTATGAGTACCCTTTTTTTTTAGTGAGTCATTTGTATATTCTAACAAACGGTAAAAGCCTGCAAATCATCTATTTTGCAGGCTTTTACTCTAAATTGAAATGGTTTTAGTGGAGCTGGAGGCTCTTATTTGATAATTTGTTATAATCTAGAGTAGTATTTAAAGTATTTGATATACAAATGAATAAAATATAATGCTATAATAAAATATAGTGAAATTTATTAGAGTATATCAAATTTAGTCCCTATATTTGTATTCAGTAGGGACTAAACACAAATAATATGGCTAAGTTTGAAATTAAACGAAATGTTCTATTCTTTCCGGACAAAGAAAAGGATGCAACTGAGAAATCTGGATATAAATCAGATGCAAAACTACGAATTAGAATCCGTTGGGCAAAAAATGTTGTGAATTTTAATATAGGCCATCGTGTTGAACTTGAAAAGTGGTCGACAGAAACGCAAAGATGTAACTCCGGCACATCTCATGGAAAGCGTAAAATCTCAGCAAAGGAGATTAACTCAGTAATTCAAACCATTGATGACAACATTGATGCCATATTCAAATCTTTTGAAGTTAAGGGCATAGTTCCTTTAGTAGATCAATTTAGAAATGAGTTTAATAAAAAACAAGATCGTACTACTAAGATTATAGATGTTGAAAAGACTCTTTTTCATTTCTTTGATGAGTTTGTCGCAAAAGAAAGTGTTTCAAATAATTGGAAATATGCAACAATTCAAAAATTTGTTACTGTAAAAAATCATCTTACGGCATTTGATAACAAGCTTTCATTTGACAAACTGACAAAAGACGGTTTGAATAATTATGTTGTTTTTCTACGTGAAAAAAAGGATATGAGAAACAGCACCATTTTAAAACAAGTATCTTTTTTAAAATGGTTCCTGAAGTGGTCATCGGGTGAAGGATACAACACAAATTTAGCGTTTAGTACATTTTCTCCAAAGATGGATACAGTTGATAAAAAGGTTATCTTTTTAGATTGGAAAGAATTAATGACTGTTTATAACTTCGATTTTAGCACGGCAAAAAGAAAGGTTATTGATCTTGAAAACGGGGATTGTTGGGTTGAATTGCCAGAAGAAACCCAACAAGCATTAGATCGTGTCAGGGATGTGTTTTGCTTCATGTCTTTTACTTCCTTGCGTTATTCTGATACGTCAAATCTTAAGCGTACAGACATTAATAACAACGAAATAAGACTTACTACTATAAAAACATCTGACAGCCTCACAATAGACCTGAATAACTATTCAAGGGATATATTAGCAAAGTATTCAAATGAAGTTTATCCCAACAACAAAGCTTTACCAGTAATCAGCAATCAAAAAATGAATGACCACCTTAAGTTGATGGGTGAAGTTTGCGGACTTGATACGCTGATAACAATAACTTACTTCAAAGGATCGGAGCGCATTGATGAAGTATATCCAAAATATGAACTGCTAGGGACTCATGCCGGGAGACGTACTTTTATTTGCAACGCATTAGCTTTGGGCATCTCACCTCAAACTGTGATGAAATTCTCCGGCCATTCAAGTTATACAAGCATGAAGCCCTATATTGATGTAGCTGATATAGAAAAGAAAAACGCAATGGATTTATTCAATAAAAGATAACTTAGACTGAAACAATATGAACACAATAGATTATTTAAAATATAGCCAAAGTACTCTTCCAGAAAATATTAATGAAATGTTTCGCTTAATGGGATATAATGAAAAAGGGCGTTTACATTTGCCGTTCACCACTCACTATTCGTTTAAAGATGACACTGGGGTTAGTTATGGTTGTTTCATATTAGAAAGAGAATTCAAAGGGCTAGAATTAATGATTAGAAATAATGAATTGCACGATGAGAATTTTGTTTTGATAACAGATGAAATGATTGAAAATTATTTGGCAAGTTATGCAAAGGGTTTCAATAAAGGGTATTCTGATTTTATAAATAAACTCCAAGAAAGCGAGTTGATTAAACTTGATAATAATGATTTAGTTTACCGGGTTTTTGAAAGTATGTACGGCAGATTAGCAGGAATGAACACCTTAAACTCTTATATGTTTAATTACACAACTGAAAAAAAATATATCACACATGAATTATTCTTTGATCAGGGCATTAGAGGTGGTGAATTTTATAAGGCATGGGGGCTGGTACTGTCAACCCCATTGAAATTTGAGAATTATTTTAATGAGAGGTTTAAAAAATGGTTTAGAAATGACCGTGCTGATTCTGATAAAGATATTCCTAAAGAACTTGATTCGCCGAAATCGTTATCTGTAGAATCAAGATGTTTTAAAACAAAATTATCTGAGGTTGAACGGTTAGAACTATGCGATAGAATAATTAAAAACAAAGGAGCTGAAAATAATAATCAAGCAATAATTTTTAAAAACATTACTGAAGAGCATAAACCAACGATATTGTATTTATTTGGTGGAATCAAACCGAATAGAATTACACCGATAAAAATAAATTCACATCGAAAAGTATATGAGTTGCTTTTATCAATATCTGATGAACCACATCCATACAAAAAAATAATGTGTGTCCCGGACTTTATGAAATCAAAAATTTGCCCTGAATTGCTTTTGGAGAAGAAGGGAAAAACTTTCGACAGCCTAAGAATATAAAAACTTTCTGACTATTTTTTTAAACCTGCAAGCGTTTGTTTGCAGGTTTTTTTGTGTTTTGTCATACTATTTTCGACCATTTTTGACTATCAGTATGGTCTTTTATGAAGCTGATTATTATTAGTTTAGAATAATTTAGTTCAATATCTTTGCAAAAGAATTAATTCAAAAACGGGTTTTTCAGTGCACAGTAAAACTCATATTATTAATTGAAAATTAAGACAAAATGACATCAACAATCAATTTAAGTACTCCAGTCGCTCTTCTTACTGTAGGACAATTACTGGATATTGTGAACTCGGAAAAGAAACAGGAAGATTCCAACCCTGAAAGAGATAAAAAATCTTACGTGTATGGGCTTAGAGGGATCAGAGACCTGTTTAATGTTTCTCATGCTACGGCGCAACGGTATAAGGATACTTTTTTGCAACCGGCAGTTTCTCAAAATGGTCGGAAGTTGTTAATAAATGCAGAATTGGCCATTGAGTTATTCAATAAAAAAAATGGAGGAACCTCAAAATGAGAAAGACCTTAATCAACAAATCAGAAAGGATTCAGCTAAGACAGTTTTTAAATCTGATAAACAAATTAGAGAGGGAGCTTGGGCAGACTAGTAATTCAAAAATGTCTACTCTCTATACTGAAAATCAAACTTGTCAAATCCTTAAAACTGACAAAAAAACTCTAAATAGATGGGTTAGTCGGGGAATTATTACCCCGGTCAATAGGTTGAATCAGTTTAAAAAACAAGAGGTTGAGAATTTGAAAAAAAGAGTTACAAAGTAATATCTATTCAGATGGATGCAATAAAAAAAGAAGCCCCCAACTTCATGGAGGAAGCTGTGGGGGCTGAGACTGATTTATGTCAAAATAAAAGTACTATTTGCTTTGACTACAAAGATACAAAATTTGCTGATAATCCAATAAGACAGAAATTATTTGAAGTATTCCTATCAGGGGAAAAATTCTCAGTCGTTCAGCTTGTAGTTACTTTCCGCATTCCAGATCCACGGAGCCATATTAGATACATTCGAAATGCCGGTGTTCCTATCTCTGATTACTGGGTGATAACAAGATATTCCAGGTACAAAGTTTATTTTTTGAAGGGGGTTGATAATGAGTGATGAAAAATACTTCAATATCCCAGTTCAGCTCCTTATGGATTTTATGGTTGATAGTTCAAAATGTCTTAATAAAGTTTTTGATTATGCCGTTTATAAACATTCTTTGAAATTGGAAGGAACGCAAGCGGAGCGATTTAAGGCATCTTGCAAATGGTATGGAGTTACAGTAGGGAATCACACCAAGAGTATTGAAGACGGAAAGGACCTGTTAGAAAATACACCCGATAACAGTCCGAAAGTTGGTTTGTCATTGTCACTATTTTGGGACTTTTATAAGAATGAGAAATCAGACTTTGAAAAGGTGTGTTTGCTGGGATATCTAGCTATAAAATCGATTGTTCAAACAAAGCCATACTGGAAGCTGGACAATAAATTTTGGTTGTCTCGAATGGATGGAAACGTAAAAGCAGTAACAGCACTAAGTCGATTATCTGAAGAGATTTTGAAATATTCAACAGAATATCAATTAGTAAAAATAAAAAAAGAACTACGTGAAAATTGGGGCCTGGTTACTTATAGTCGGTACACACGAGGTTTTTATGTTAGCTATACATTGACTCTTGAACAGTTAGTATTTGAGGCTGAAAAACAAAGAAAGTCAGTTAAGGAAAAGCAATACAAAGAAAGAGAAAAAGAGGCTGTAAGAGAAGCAATTAAAAGACTTAGCGGATAGCAAGACCACATCACGACCAAATAAAGACCATATCACGACCTAAATAAAAGAGACAACAACATTATCAATATCTCTTTTATACTAGTACTCAAGATGTACACGACCTAAATAAATATTCTTTATAAAGGTTTTAAGAAAGGTTTTTTATAAAGGTTTTTTATGAGTGGGAAAGAAATCCCTCACGATTATTATTTATGAATTTTGAAAAGAACAAAATAATACAAAAGCTATGGGACTTAAAAAAGGCCAAACAAATAACCCTGGAGGAAGACCGAAAGGAGCTCCAAACAAAGTTTCATCCGAGTTGAAAGGCTGGGTATCTGATTTAGTGGATAAAAACAAAAAACAATTCGAAAAAGACTTAAAAGCAGTTCCGGCAGATAAAAGACTGGCCATTATTGAAAAACTGCTTTCCTTTTGTATCCCTAAACAACAAAGCATCTCAATTGATGCACAAATCAGCGCCGAGTATGCGGAACTCGAAAAACTACTAGAAACTGCACCTGAAGAAGCCGTAGAGAGAATAAGTGAGCGTATTAATCAACTAAGAGAACTGCAAAACAGAGATGAGTAAACGAGATAAAATAAATCAAATACTATTCTTTGCCAAAGGTAAAGAATTCAATAAACCTTACAGTAGAAGATTCACGGTTGAGAATGGAATTTTGACTTTAATAAGAGAAATAGAAACCCCCGGAAATCCTGAACCAGTGAATTTCATTACACAATTTGATGATATTGTTGTTAATGAATTCTATTCAAAAATAAATAATCCGATTTTTAAACCTACAATTCAGTTTATGAGTGGATTAAGTATAAAGTTTACTGATTCATTTAAACAAAATCATTTAAACAATAAATCTGATCCTGTAAAAAATGAATCAACCGATATTATTTACTCAATAGCACAGAACTGTAAGCAAACTTTTGCAAGCAACGAAAGTGAAATTGATTTAGAGCGAGAAAAATAGTATTTGAATTAATAATTAAATTTTAGAAAATGGGAAAAATTAAAATTAGAATTGAGCCAATTACAAGTGAAGAGGCTCTTCAAAGAGACAAGAGACTGATCGAGTTCCTAACGGATAATGACAGATTGAATGAGAGCGCCTGGGCTGGGAATTATAGCAGGCACCTAGACGAGGTTAACGAGAGTGTAACAAGTATTTTAAAACTTAATTTTTAAAAGATGGAAGCAATAGTTTTATATACAAACAATCAGGGTGTTGAATTAGATTTATCAAACCTTGATCAAGCGAAACAATCACTCCAGGAGATCAAAGAGTTTTTAATCTTTATGGGTGTTGATCCCACGCCTTTGAATATTAAAGGCGCAACTAAGAAAGTATTCTTAGCACCGGTTGAAAAGTTCAAGCAAACAGAGAGCGATAAGATCAAAAAAATAATCGCGTCTTTTGGCGATACGCTACTAACTAAGGGTTGGGAGGGAAAGGTCAATCAACAGACGGCTGAGTTCCAAAATAGCCTATCTAATGATTGCCCTGATTTTGAGTTTCATGATCTTTTGAAGTACTTCACTTTTGAAAATGAAATCGAAGTAAATCCTAAGTTTGATACACAGTACTTCATTGACAAAAACAGTACTACACTTTCAGATCCGGAACAATTAGATTTTTATGAAAAGCATTGCCAGGCGCTTGAACTTCTGAACGAATTAACCCAACACCCGGATAACGAATTTGTAGCGCTTGATAAGCTATTTTTCTTTAATTCAGAAACAAAAGAATTCGAATTGAACATTAAACAATATCATGATGTCTTAGCTGATCGAGTAGCTGAGGAGAAGCGGATCAAGGGTGAAGAGTATAACCGATCGATGCGACTCAAATACGAAAATAATCAGCGGATAATAGAGGCAAATAGAGGCACGCTCAATGGAGATAGCATTTCCTAATTATAAGTTGTATATCAATTAATTCATTTGATTACTAAAAGGAGAATTAGAAATATTGTAGCAATTTTGATGCTGTAGAGCTAGTGTCTCTTAGTTGTGTATTGTATATCAATTAATTGAATTATTTAAGGACTAAAAGAGGGATTAGAAACGTTCAAAACCCCTCTTTTAGTCAATTATTCAACCGTTTTAAAACTAATAAATCATGTCAGATCAAGAAAAAAAGGTATTGATAAGCGTAGAGTTAAAAGCAGAACAGGCCATTAAAAATATGGCAAGTGCTCAGGCATCTATGCAGAAAATGAGAGCTGAAAACAAAGAGCTATCAAAAGATTACGACAAGAACTCAGAAGCGATTGCCGTCAATAACATTGAAATAAAAAATCTACAAAAAACCGTATTGGCTAATCAGAAGATAGCAATGGCCAATACTGCATCCGTAAATGGAGAAACTGGGGCTTACAATAAATTAAACCTGCAATACGCTGCATCTGCTCAAAAAGCAAAGGATATGGCAGCCGCTTACGGAATAAACTCTATTGAGTCAAAGAAAGCATCAGAAGAGGCCCTCGCAATGTCTGTGAAGCTTAAAGCAATCGATGCAAGCGTGGGACAAAATCAGAGATCAGTAGGCGATTATAGCATAACCCTGAATAAGCTCCCCGGAGTATTTGGAGAGATGCAAGAAAAGGGCCAATCTGTTTTAGTCGCATTAAGAACGAGGTTCGAAAGTGTGAAAGATGCGACAATGGACTTTACAGCCGCTATGCTCGCTCAAAAAGAAGCTCAGGCATCATCAATGCTAGCATCAGAGAAAGCAGCCATTGCAGAGGGAGAGCTTGCAGCAGCAGAGGCAGCCGGAACGGCAACAGCAGCACAGGCAGCAACAGCAGAGGGATTGAGAGCAACGGCTACGGCATCTGCAACAGTAGCAACAGAAGCGGGGGCAACTGCAATGAAAATTTTGAAATTTGCAATTGCCTCAACGGGTATTGGTATTTTGGTGATTGCTTTAGGGGCTGTAGTTTCTTACTTCATGTCAACAAATGAGGGTGCTAAGAAATTTCAACAGGTAATGAACGGAGTTAATGCCGTAATTCAAAGCGGGGTTAAAGTGATGGGGTCTCTTGGTAAATTGATAGTTGATGTACTGACCGGAAATACAAAGGAACTTGCCAAAGATTGGGATATGGTAAAGGGGAACATTTCCGGAGCAACAGCTGAGATAGGAAAGAACTACAAGGCAGCTGAACAAAACACAAAGAATCAGCAAATGATGGCCAAGCGCGAGCGTGAATGGTCAAATCAAAGACTTGTCTTGCTGAAAGAATTTGAGGACGCTAAGATCATGGCAAGCAAGAAATCCGCTTTGGATGATGCCGGCAAAGAGAAAGCAGCCAAAAGAGCAATGCAGATAAATGAAGAGATTTATCAAAACGATCTTAAGATAGCCAAAAACAAAGCTGTGATGGTTGAGAATGAGCAAAAGCTTGTTTCTAAAAAAGACTATCAAGCCATAACAGATGCAAAGAATAAAGTCCAGGAAATAATCAACGCCCACAGTCAACAGCAACTAACCATAGGTAATTTGCTTGGAAAGACTGAACAAAGAATCGATGCGGCTAATAAAGCAGAGATCAAGTCAAATGCTGCGAAACTGGAGCAAAAGAAAAGGGACGAAGAGAAAGCAATAGCGGATAAGAAGAAAAAAGAGGAGGAAAGACTCAAAGGATTGAAAGAGATATCTGATCAAGAAATATATTTGATTAGAGACACATTGAAAATATCTCAATCAAAAGAAGCTGAGCGAGTAGCCGGAAAGAAATTATCTGATGATGAGATTTATGCAAATAGAATCAAATCAATAAATGAAACTGCCAATGCCGAACTTGACATTTTAGATTCAAAACTACTCAGTGAACAAATCTCACAAGATGAATTCAACAAAGGATCTCTTCTCGAAGTTCAACAACAGCACACAGCCATTGCAGAGGAGACGGCAAGCTTTTTAGATGCTCAGTCAAAACGAAACAAAGATATTCAAACAACAAACCTAAACAATCAGCTTGCAGCAGTAATAGATAACATCGACCTGGAGTTTCAATTAAAGGCTGAAAAGTTAGAGCAAGAACGAAAACAAGAGATTGAGGCTGCAAAACTAACCGGTGAAAGTGTCGCTCTTATCAATGCAAAATACGCAAAACTTGACACTGATCTTGATACTGAAAAATTCAAGGCTAAATTTGAATCAATCAAAAAGTATGCTGATTCAATAGTAGGGATTCTTAGTGGAGCGAACGATCTAAACAAAGCCATTGAGGCTGGACAACTACAAGACGCTGAGGATGCCAACACAAAAAAGATTGCTGATTTAGATGCAAGACTCAAGAAAGGATCAATCAGTCAAAAAGAACATGATAAGCAAGTTGCTGCATCAACGGCTGATCTTGACAAGAAGAAAGCAAAGATAACACACGATGAGGCCGTAAGGGAAAAGGAACTGAATATAGTAAAGACTATCATTAACACTGCATCGGCTATTGTAGCCATGTTGAAAACCGGACCGGCGGGAATACCTCTGTCAATTGCCGCCGGAATAACTGGAGGAATAGAATTAGCCACTATCATTGCAACCCCTATTCCAAAAGCGGCAACAGGAGGTTTGATCGTTGGTAAATCACACGCCCAGGGCGGAGCCTTAATCGAGGCAGAGGGAGGAGAGATGATCATCAATAAGAAATCAAGCGGGATGTTTGGGGGTCTCCTCGGGATGCTAAATGGTTTAGGAAATGGAAAGACTCCTAATATTCCACCCGAGATGTATGCAGCATTAGCATCAATGCAAAATACACCTACAAGCTCAACCTTTCACGCTCAAACTCCTAGGTTCGTCAACGATGGTAACTATAGTGCTCGCAAGTTGAACGAATCAACCACCCTAACAAAAGAGGATATCCGGGACGCAATGAAAGAGGCCGTATCTGGTATAAAACCAGTAGTGACAATCGAGGATATTAGGAAAGCAGATCAGAACTATACTGAGGTGCAAGCGAGGGGAACTTTTTAAACAAAATACAATCATGAAAATTTTAAAGAATAGAATTGATATTAAGGCCGGCAAAATGACATACGGGCAATGGATCAAAATCCGTATGATAATTGATAGTGATAAGCCCGGGGAAGATAAGGTCGAAAGTGTTTTTAAGTGTTTACATGGATTCATACCAGATGAAGAGCAGTATTCTGAGTTGATTGATTACTTCAGGGATATCTGCGACGGTATAAAGTATTGGATCCTGCAGGAAAGTTTGCTTAAATATGAACCTACATTAAAGGAAAAAGCAAAATTCAATCGTATAGCCTCCGTCCAGATTCATGATAAATCAACCCCTACAGAGAAAACGATTAATGCCCTGGCTAATGAATATAATGTTGAGCCGGCCGATGTGTTGAATTGGGAGTACAAGAAAGTGTTTGATATTTTTTCTAATGATTTGGAGAAGTATAACCAGGAGGTGAATTGCTCTCAAAATAATTAAATAACGGTAAGATTACTGTAAGGGTAAACGAATTAAGGCAGGTATCAAAATCCATCAATACCTGCCTTAATTTTTTAAAAGTAGCTTCTTAGAAACTCGAATTGTAGTCCTTCAGAAAGCTTTTCAAGGCCTGATCACTGTCAATCTTGTACGTCTTAAACTTGAAGATAACCACTCCGTATAGGTTAGACTCCACATCTAAAAGGCTTGAAACAGGTACATCCAACGCAACTGCGATTCGGTTAAGCATTTCAACTGTTGTATTGCTATTGATTGCCCTACTTAAAGATGGAGAAGATACCCCCATTCTAACGGCTACCTCCGCAATGGTCAAACCTTTTTCTTTGATAATTTCTTTAATTCGCATATGTGTTATTGTTTAAATTATTTGCAAATATACTATAATTAGATTATATGTGCAATAAATCATGTAAAAATAGTATATAATCTATTTATTGAGCGAAATAATTACCAAATAATTTGTTTTGTATTAGATTATATGTTACTTTTGCTCTCGATAAATAACACATATTCAAATAATCATTAAAAACAACAAAAAGTAATTATGACAACATCAATTTTATGTCTATCAGGTAAGCAGTATTATCAACTAATGAACTTGTCTATTAAAACGCAATCTTTCTTATGTTCAGATACCGTTACTTTCATTGAACTTCTGAATATATCAAATTGTACAACAAATGATTTATGTCTGAAAAGGCTAATCAATGAATTCAAAATAAAATACTATCCAAATGGGCACAGAGAAAATAAAAGATCTTTAAACGATGAACAAGGCAAGTTAGTAGCTAAATACCATAAACCCAGGTTTGGAAGAAATATCATTTACAAGGAGATGGAAAAGATCGCCTTTTTGAGAGTTGTTAGAGCGTGCCGTGATTATCTGTTATCAGACATGATTGAAGAAGATACAAACCAACTTGTAAACAAAATAATATTATCACACAAATTATTATTCAATAATTAAATACATAATGAGAAAATCAAACAGAAAATCTAGTGCGAATGATAGTAGCACTGGGGAGGTTCGCCCGGAACTGTTCAACTTCTTTGCAAACAAGGGTAAAAGCATTTCATTGATACTTAAGAATGAGAATGTAAAAGTAGGCCGGTTACTGGGTCTGTGTAAGAATGGAACTGTACTATTAGAGATTGATTGCCCCATTGGATCGGGGATATCAGAAACGCCTCTCTTTGATGTGAGTGATATCCTGGTACTGGATAATTAATAAACAAAACGCTTGATTCAACTGTTATTTAATTGATGGTTGAGTTGGCTATCAATTAAATACAATAATCATGACGGTAATTATCGACATCAGCAATAAGCGGTGGTTTAGCGAGGCTGAGGCACTGGTCTATACAACATTTTGCAGAAATACGCTCAGGGATGCAAGAGACGCAAATAAACTCCCATTCAGAAAGCTTGGAGCAAAGAAAGTTATCTACGAGAAAAAGGATCTAGATGCCTACATGGAGAGCCTGGAACTACATAAGGATGGTAAAATTAAAACCTATAAAAGGAAGTAGAGGCAGTTGATAGATTAAAATCTATTTTTCATTTGAAAAGGCAAGAAAAAAGGGACTAAAATAGAGATTTAGTCCCTTTTTTAGTCCCTAATGGTTTTAATGTACTCATAATCAATACATATTGTGGAGCTGGAGGGAGTCGAACCCTCGTCCAAACAAGGAAATAATAAGCTTTCTACATGTTTATCTTCGCTTAAGTTTTCGAGTGTAGGCAAGACCGAAGCCACCAACCTGCACCTTATCCTT
>Ga0302215_10002774_pt1 | contig 11952 bp, 7 predicted proteins | sample II_Fen_N3_1_FD_194580 | JGI IMG/M metagenome (GOLD analysis project Ga0302215, IMG submission 194580) | Peat permafrost microbial communities from Stordalen Mire near Abisko, Sweden - II_Fen_N3_1 | ecosystem: Environmental > Terrestrial > Soil > Wetlands > Permafrost | place: Sweden: Abisko... | reverse complement strand
ATTTGGATGATTTAAATCATTCTGAATAACATTTGGATTTGTTGGAAAATCACGCTCAGCAAATTGATCAATGTCAATCCACTGATTTCCTCCCAATAAGTCATCCATAGTTTTATAATGCATTGCTTTCGAAATTTTACCTTCAACACCGGCAGTCAGTTTCAGTTCTTTAGAAAGCTGATTTGTGTAAGTGGAATTTAATGCTGTTTCCATTAAATCATTGTGACGACGTTCGACAGAATATTTCGCACTTCCATTTGGATCAGCCAAATTATTTCGGTAATTCGCCTGATAAAGTGAACCCCAATTGATTTGAGAAGTATTCAAATCGTTTTTCCACATATCTTTAACTGCAGATTTTGTCGTTGAGTCAGTTTGAAAACTTGGTAAATTACGATAATATTCAGGTCTCGGATCTGGTGCATTGTAAAAGTTCAATGCAGAATTACTATACATACTATAATGATATGCTAATCCTGAACGAAGGCGTTGATTTTCGTCAATTTTAAAATCGTGTGTTAGAATGGCTGTTGGATCAAAGCTTTTCACAATACGCGAATTTCGCACTGTCCCATCCTGATATCCCCAATATGGATTATAATAAATTGAATTCTTCAAATCATATACTTCCTGGGTAACAGCGCCTTGTTGGGCGCGTTGAGTTGGGGATCCAAAAGTTACCAATGACAAACTGTGTTGCTTATTAAACACTTTCTCGGCAGATAAAAAATAACCCGCCGACTGATAAAATGTACCCTGAACAATTCCTTTATCGGCCCAACGCACAACTGCAGAAGCTGCAAAAGCCCAACCATTTGGCATAAGCCCGGTTGCATAGGTATATTGTCCTCTCAGTTTGTATGCACGATTTGTATAAGCAAAGCTGGCTTTAGAACCTGCGGCATACGTACTGGCTTTTGTGTTTATATTTGTGGCACTACCAAGGTTTCCGTAAGAAAATGAAGTTGGAGCAATACCATTTATTTCTTCCTGATTGCGGAAGGCATCATTTAAGCCACCTAACGAAGAAAAATTAAAATTGTCGCGCTCCAGACCATTGAAATATACACCATTTATATAAGTCGATTCAAAATCCTGATCATAACCACGGGTACGGAAACGCATCGGGCTAAATGCAAAATTTGTTTGAGAAGCATATACATCGCCTTTCGAAGATAAAGCACCAGAAACATTCTGTGTTGATTTAGATTCATCACTGTTTAGTTCGGTTTCGCTCAATTGAAGCACAATTTCCTGTTTTACTTCATCTTGGATATCTGTTTTCAAATCAAAAACTCCTAAATCATTCACTTGGTTTTCTTTCAGCTTCACAAGCTTAATCTGAGTGAAATAACCCTGACGCGAAATACTCATCTCTTCGTCTCCGCCTTTTAAATAGCTAAGTGTAAACTCACCTTTAGCATTTGTCTGAGTTGAAATGTTTTGTTGTAAAAAAGTAATAATAACCCCCGAAAGCGGAGCTCCTGAATCTGAAGCCTTAACTACACCTTTGGCTATTGTTTGAGCCATCAGTGAGAAGGATGTCAGCAACGATACTAAAAGTACCAGCGATAGTTTTCTCATACAATTGATTCTAAATTATTTATTCAACGCATCATTATATTTTCCTCATTCGGCTTAAAAATTTTGCCGAAAAAGGGCGTGCAAGTTACAATCTTTTTCTCAAATATCACATAATTATACAAGAATAAATTTCATTAACTTCACATTTAAGTGTGTAAAAGTGATTATTACTTAATTATTTTTTTCCCTTTAAAAAATCGACTCTGATAGTCAAACCATTAAACGATATCACATAATTGTTATATATATTTCAAGTTTAAAAAAAACACAATGCTATTAAACTCAGGAGTATTAATTGCAAACAATAAAATAATCCACAAAATATTTTCAACTATCATTTTTTAGTTTCACTTTTTTTTCTCACATTTGTTGCCCTTTTAAAATTCAAATTCTTATTTTAAAATATTAAAGTATGAAAATCAATTATTCATTTCCAATTGTAGTTGGATTAAGTTTATTCATTAGTATAGCTTGTACAGCAAAAAACAATCTTGGTACTAATCCTGACGAAAAGCACAAAGTACAGGTTAGCTGTGTAGCCTTTTATAATCAGGAGAATCTTTTCGATACGATAAACGACCCGAATATCAACGATGAGGAATACCTGCCAAATGGGGCTATGAAATGGGGTACAATGAAGTATACTTCCAAATTGCAACACATGTCATATGCCATTTCCCAAATTGGATTGGATGTTTGTCCACAGGGAGTAGCTATGATAGGTGTTTCGGAAATTGAAAATAGAGGCGTGCTAAAAGATCTTGTAAGTCAACCTGCGTTGGCAAAACGTTCTATGGAATTTGTACATTACGAAGGTCCCGATCGCCGTGGTGTGGATGTAGCTTTACTGTATAATCCAAAATATTTTACTGTAACAAACAGTAAATCATACAGATTACATACTGCCGACACCACATTCCGTACACGTGATCAGCTAATGGTAAGTGGATATCTGCAAGGTGAAAAAGTTCATGTGATTGTGAACCACTGGCCATCCCGAACAGGTGGAGAACTGGAGTCTCGTTCAAAAAGAAATGCTGCAGCAGGATTAACCCGCTCCATAGCTGATTCACTATTCCGTGTAGATCCAAAAGCAAAAATCATTATTATGGGTGATTTAAATGATGACCCATTTAATGAAAGTTGTGCCAAAGTATTGGGAGCTAAAAAAGATTTGAATGATGTAAAAGATGGTGAATTATACAATACATTGTGGAAAACCCTTGAAAAAGGTATTGGTTCGCTGGCGTATGCCGATCAGTGGAATTTGTTCGATCAAATTATTGTTTCATCCGAATTGGCCCGATCCGAGCCCAGCAAGCTTAGGCTTTGGAAGGCTGAAGTGTTCAACAAAGCCTTCCTGACACAACAGGAAGGTCGGTATAAAGGAACACCTTTAAGAACTCATGCCGGTGGCGCATGGACAAATGGATATAGTGACCACTACCCTACCCTAATTTATTTAGTAAAAGAAGTGAAATAGATATATAGAATAAAAAACCAAGACTTTCTAAAAACAGACTGAAATTGAAATTTCAGTCTGTTTTTATGTGATAAATTAGCCATAACAGCAATTCAAAAAAAAAGAGTTACTTTTGTATGCTCTCCAACTACACAAAACAAAAATGGAATATACTACTTTAGAAGGAAAATTGATTATGCCCGAATATGGGCGAAACATACAGCAAATGGTTACGCATGCCATGACTATTGAAGATCGTGAAGAACGTACCCGCTGCATAAAAACGATTATCAACATAATGGGAAACCTGTTTCCTTATCTTCGTGACGTGAACGATTTTAAACACAAACTGTGGGATCACGTTATGATTATGTCTGATTTTAAACTGGACATTGATTTCCCATACGAAATTCTGCAAGCCGAAAATCTTTATACCCGCCCGGAAAGCATTCCTTACAAAAAATCACGAATTCGCTACCAACATTATGGTCGTACGCTCGAAGAAATGATTGAGAAAGTAGCTGAATATGAAGAAGGTGAAGAAAAAAATGAATTGATCCGATTGATTGCCAATCAGATGAAAAAATGTTTCCTCACATGGAATAAAGAAGTAGTTGATGACCGTAAAATTTTCGACGATTTACGTGAATTATCTAAAGGAAAACTAGACATTTCGGAAGATTTCTTTAAATTGGTTGAATCGAGGGACGTATTATTCAACAAGAAAAACAGACCGAAGACCAATAAAAAGAAATAATTATAGTAAACAGTTATCAGTCAACAGTCATTCAACAATTGACAACTGATGACTGGCAACTGACAACTAATACATTATGGCATCATTTAAAATTGAAGGTGGTCGTCGACTCTCAGGTTCAATCACACCCCAAGGCGCAAAAAACGAAGCATTACAAGTCATTTGCGCTGTATTGCTTACTCCCGAAGCTATTACAATAAGCAATATCCCTGACATTTTAGATGTCAACAATCTGATTGGCCTTCTGGGTGATATGGGTGTTGAAATCACAAAAACAAAATCAGACACCTACATTTTCAAGGCAGAGAATGTAAATTTAGATTACCTTCAAACGGATGATTTTTATAGTAAAAGTGCCTCATTACGTGGGTCGGTAATGATTGTAGGTCCAATGGTTGCGCGCTTTGGCAAAGCCATGATACCCAAACCGGGTGGAGATAAAATCGGTCGGCGGCGCTTAGATACTCACTTCCTGGGAATTCAAAAACTCGGAGCCGATTTCAACTACGATCCAGATGCAAAACGATATGAAATTGTTGCTGAAAAACTAACAGGCTGCTATATGTTGCTTGATGAAGCATCTGTTACGGGAACTGCTAATATCTTAATGGCTGCTGTAATGGCCGGAGGCACAACAACTATTTACAATGCCGCTTGCGAACCCTATTTGCAACAACTTTGTAAAATGTTGAATGCTATGGGAGCAAAAATCTCGGGCGTTGGTTCTAATTTACTTACAATTGAAGGAGTAACATCGCTCAAGGGTTGTAACCATCGCATTTTACCGGATATGATTGAAGTAGGTAGCTTTATCGGTATGGCAGCAATGACTGCATCGGAAATTACGATTAAAGATGTAGCTTATAATGAACTTGGTATAATACCAGATAGTTTCCGTCGATTGGGAATTCAATTGGAACAGCGCGGTGACGATATTTTCATTCCATATCAGAAAAATTACAGCATCGAATCGTTTATTGATGGCTCCATAATGACGATTTCAGATGCTCCCTGGCCGGGACTCACTCCTGACTTGCTAAGTGTATTTCTGGTAGTTGCAGCCAAAGCAAAAGGAAGCGTGCTAATTCATCAAAAAATGTTCGAAAGCCGTTTGTTCTTCGTGGATAAACTCATTGACATGGGTGCTCAAATTATCCTTTGTGACCCACACCGTGCTACAGTTATCGGTCAGGGCAATCATCTTCATTTGCGTGCTTCTGTTATGAGTTCACCGGACATTCGTGCCGGAATTGCCTTGCTTATTGCAGCCATGAGCGCCGAAGGAACCAGTATTATTCACAATATCGATCAGATTGATCGCGGTTATCAGGATATTGACAAACGACTAAACGCAATGGGCGCAAATATTGTGAGAATATAGTTTACCCAAACCAAATAACGCTTTTGAGATTTCACTCTTAAAAGCGTTTCTTTTTTCAAACAAATTTAATAGCTAAGATAAATACGCACAGTATATTTCAAAATGTGCAATAAAATTGCAGACTCAAAAAAAGAAGTTATAAATTCACACAAATGACTTACAAAAAGCAATTCTTTTGAGATAGAATACTTCAAAAATCATTACTTTTGTGATACGTTTTCGTTCCAGATTCTTATTCTACTGATTTTTTTATGATGAAACCAATTATTCCTCCTATTGCCAAAGAAATTCTAAAGCAAGAATTAACAGCTGACAAGTTTCTAAGACCAACGAATAAAGCCCACAACGAAATCTACGTTGTTACAGCTCACAATTCACCCAATCTAATGCGTGAAATTGGTCGATTGCGAGAACTGTCGTTTCGGTCAGGTGGTGGTGGAACCGGTGAAGAAATAGATATAGACGAATATGATTATATGGAAAAACCATATTATCAGCTGATTGTATGGGATCCAACCGGAGAAGAGATTATTGGTGGTTATCGTTATTTGCCTGGTTCTGAAGTGGGATTTGAAAAAGATGGTCAGCCCAAATTTGTTATGTCGCATCTTTTTAAATTCAGCGACGCATTTATAAAAGAATACATTCCTTATACAATTGAATTGGGTCGTGCATTTGTACAACCAGACTATCAAACTTCGAAAATGGGAATGAAAAGTCTTTTTGCCTTAGACAATTTATGGGACGGCCTGGGTGCATTAATCCATAAGGTGAAAAATGCCCGTTATTTTATCGGAAAAGTAACTATTTATGAAGATTACCCCATTACAGCCCGTGAGCTTATTTATGAGTATATGTATCGTTATTTTCCGGATCCTGACAAATTGATTCATCCAATTGATACAATTCATGTAAGCAGAAACAGCAAGCTAATTGCCAAGAAAATATTTACCGGAACAGATTCCTCAGACGATTATAAAGCATTGCAAAAAGCCGTTCGTACTGAAGGTGAAACAATACCACCACTTTTTAACGCTTATATTGGACTTTCCCATACAATGCGTTTCTTTGGATCAATATTTGATCCTGATTTTGGTAGTGTTTACGAAACCGGAATTATGATTACCATGGCTGATTTATTGGATACGAAGCGAAAACGGTATATAGAACCTTATATAGAATATCTTAAAATAGTATTGGAAGAGCGAAAGGTAGCTAAACGTGAGGCCAAAGAGAAAAAGCTGATTGAAAAAGCAGAAAAAAATAAACTTAAGTCAGAAAAAAGTGATTTAAGAAAGATGAGAAAGAATAAATAATCTACAAATATAAAAACTCCGATAGAACATTCGTTTTATCGGAGTTTTTTGTATCGTCAGACAAACTGTTATTTTTTCCGTTGTCCTCTGGTTTTGGGTTTCTTATATTTTATTTTCATCGCCTCGGCACGACGTACTTTCATATTTACCTTTTTATTTTTATCTTTTTTCTCGTGAAAAGCAGCACCACCTTCTTCTTTTTTTGGAATCTTTACCAGGGTATTTTTCATGGCTACTTTAGGCAATTCATCCATGGTTAGCTCAGTTGAAATTTCAACTCCATCGGGCATTTTCATTAATGGAATTTTCTGATTCATCAATTCTTCAATGCCTTTGCGACTATCTGCATCAGCTTTTGTAATAAACGCAAGTGCTACCCCTTTTTTATCGGCACGGCCAGTACGACCGATTCGGTGCATATAACTTTCAGGAACTTCAGGAATATCAAAATTCACAACATGAGTCACATCTTCAAAATCGAGACCACGAGCCACAATATCCGTAGCAATAAGAACTTTATGTACGTTTGCATTAAACTGACGGAAATTCTCAAAACGGTTATTTTGCGATTTATTGGAGTGAATTACCCCAATTTGTTCGGGAAATAATGGTTCCAACCGCTCGTAAACATCATCAGCCATTTTTTTAGTTGAAACAAAAAGCAATACTTTCGAAAAGTCGGGGTTCATTTTCAATAAGAATTCCACTAAATTGATTTTCGTATTGAAATTCGGCACTTTAATACCTGCTTGTTTGATATTTTCGAGTGGAGTTCCGGTGCGGGCTGCTTCAATTTCGAGGGGATCTATAAAGAAATCGGCAATAAATGCTTTAAGCTCGTCCGTAATTGTTGCCGAAAACATTAGATTTTGACGTTTGGTAGGTAATAAATCAATCACCCGTATCAATTGTGGACGGAAACCAAGATTCAACATTTCATCCACTTCGTCGATAATAAAGCGCTTTACCGATTTTAGTTTCAATGATCCATTCAGTGTAAAATCCAACAAGCGACCCGGTGTAGCCACTAATACATCCAAACCGGCTAAAATCAGCGGAGTTTGTTGCACCATATTAACTCCACCATAAACACCAGCTACCCGAAGATTCATATATTTAGTCAATTTCTCAACCTGTTCAACAACCTGAAGTACTAACTCACGGGTTGGAACAACAACAAGTATTGTGGGACTTTTTTCCTTTGTAAATTTCCACTGACGCAAACAAGGCAATAAAAATGCAATTGTCTTACCGGTACCGGTTTGGGCAATTCCCACCATATCGCGGCCGGACATAATCACCGGATATGCTTTTTCCTGAATAGTTGTAGGTTGAGAAATCCCTAAATCGGTAAGGGCATTTACAAGGGGAGAATTGATATTAAAATCGGTAAAAGTCATGAGAATAATTTATAATGCAAAATTTATAATGCATAATGCATTTAAAAATGCACTAGTAATCGGCCACAAAGATACTCTAAATGTATCAGAATCTGAAATTTAATTTATAAACAACTGATTATAAAGCCTTAATTATGAATCATGCGTTATAAATTACGAATTATTCAAGGTGCCAAACGAGAAATTATCCACTCTCCAGAATTTTTTGAGAAAAGCAAACGGTCGTGAAGTCGGTTTGCCCTGCCCTGCCAAAACTCAATGGAGAATGGTTTTACGGTGTAGCCACCCCAATGAGGAGGTTTCGGAACTTCGTCGCCAAACTTCTGTTGATAATACTTGAATTGCTGTTCCAAAAAATCGGATGAACGAATAAGTTGACTTTGTGGCGATGCCCAGGCACCCAATTGACTGTCCAAAGGACGTGTTTTAAAATAAGATGTCGAAAGTACATCACTGATTTTTTCTACAATCCCCTCCACACGAACCTGGCGTTCCAACGTGGGCCAGAAAAACACAATCGAAACACGTTTATTCTGAGCCATTTGTTGCGCTTTATGACCTTCGTAGTTTGTATAAAAAACAAAACTATCGTGAGTAAATTCTTTGAGTAAAACAACTCTGGAATGCGGCTGTAAGTGCTCATCAACAGTGGAAAGTATCATTGCAGTAGGTTCCAACTGCTCACTTTCAATAGCATCCTGCAACCAAACCTGAAACTGATCAAATGGGTCTGGAAGAACATTATTTTCGTCCAAACTGGCAAAAAGGTATTGTTTTCGAATATCGCGAAGCATATAGTGTAATTAGTATTTTATCAATAAACAATTCAATGTTCAATTGGTTTAAAAACAGTGATTAATATATGATTAAATTCTATTGATTTTCACGTCTATTTATTACTTATTCCGTTGAATTATATCAGGTTGAAAGCTATTAAACAAAGAACTAATTTTGTTGATATCTTTTCATTGATTCTAATATATTTCACAAAATAAAAAAGTACTTTTGGGGCACAAAACAAAAAAAGTTCCCTTCATCATGAAAGACTTGCTGCAAGCACGCCATATAGGCATCTCAGAACAAGACGAAGCCCTTATGCTTCAAACAATTGGAGTAAATAATCTCGATGAATTGATTGCTCAGACCATTCCGGCGTCAATACTTCTAGATGAGACAATTGAACTTCCAGAAGCACTTACTGAGCGACAATATGCCGAACACATTGCCGAAATTGGGTCCAAAAACAAACTTTTCACTTCGTATATAGGCCAGGGTTGGTACGACACGTGTACACCAGCCGTTATACAACGCAATATTTTTGAAAACCCATCGTGGTACACATCATACACTCCGTACCAAGCTGAAATTTCGCAAGGTCGGTTGGAGGCTCTACTAAATTTCCAGACAGCTGTTTCCGATTTTACGGGAATGCCACTGGCTAACGCATCGCTTTTAGATGAAGCTACAGCCGCTGCCGAAGCTGCAGCCATGATGTTGAATCTTCGAAGTCGCGAACAGGTTAAAAATGAAGCCAATATTCTTTTCGTTGATAAAAATTCTTTCTCATCCATATTGGCCGTTCTACGTACACGTGCCGAAGCACAGGGAATTCAGCTTGAAATTGGAGATTTTGCCAACTGTAAATTCACCAATAAATATTTTGGGGCAATTATTCAATATCCGAATGCTAACGGGAATGTGGAAGATTACTCGGAATTTGTAACCGATGCACATGCAGTTGGTTGTAAAGTGGCTGTAGGTGCTGATATCTTGAGTTTAGCCCTGTTGACCCCTCCGGGAGAATGGGGTGCTGATATTGTTTTTGGTTCAACACAACGTTGGGGAATACCCATGGGATTTGGTGGTCCTTCAGCAGCCTATTTTGCTACCCGCGACGAGTTTAAACGAGATATGCCCGGTCGTATTATCGGAATCAGTAAAGATGTAAATGGTAAAACGGCATTGCGTATGGCGTTACAAACGCGCGAGCAACATATCAAACGCGAAAAAGCAACATCGAATATATGTACAGCACAGGCTTTATTAGCCTCAATGGCCGGTATGTACACAGTTTATCACGGAGCAAAAGGAATTAAAAGTATTGCTCAACGTATTCATGCGATTGCAACTTATATTAACGAAATACTTCCTGTTTATGGTTATACACAGGAGAATGACAATTTCTTCGATACGCTAAAAATATCATTGCCTGAGAGTATTTCAACCGAATCGTTGAAAGCGCTGGCTTTGGAATATGAAGTCAATTTCCGATATTTTGAAAGTGGTGAGATTGGCATCAGCTTCGACGAAACAACTGACATTGATGATGTGAATACATTGATTGAAATACTGGCAATTGCAGATGATAATTCGCCTGTATTTGCAGATGAAGCAGATTTAGAAAACTTGAAATCGTTCGACGAAAGTCTGGAACGCATATCAGCCTATCTCATTCACGAAGTTTTCAATCGCTATCACAGCGAAACAGAGATGATGCGTTATATCAAAAAACTGGAACGACGCGATATTTCATTGACACACTCCATGATATCATTGGGATCATGTACAATGAAATTGAATGCAGCATCCGAAATGCTTCCTATGAGTCGACCGGAATTTGGTGGAATTCACCCACTTGCTCCGGCTGATCAAACTGAAGGTTACAACGAAATGATTTCGGAACTGGAAAAATACCTGACAGCCATCACCGGTTTTGAAGGTTGCAGCATGCAGCCAAACTCAGGTGCAGCTGGTGAATATGCCGGGCTGATGACTATTCGTTCATACTTCAAATCGAAAGGCGAAACACAACGCAATACCCTGTTGATTCCGGCTTCGGCTCACGGAACAAATCCTGCAAGTGCTGCACAAGCCGGCTTTAATATCGTGGTGGTGAAGTGTGACGAAGGTGGAAACACTGATTGGAATGACTGGAAAGAAAAAGCTGAAGCTAACAAGGATACATTGGCCGGTTGCATGATAACATATCCTTCTACCCATGGAATTTTCGAAGAGCACATCAAAGATATGTGTGAGGCAATTCATGCCAACGGCGGACAGGTTTATCTGGACGGAGCCAATATGAATGCTCAGGTTGGACTAACCAATCCCGGGACTATTGGTGCTGATGTTTGCCACCTGAACTTGCATAAAACCTTTGCCATTCCTCACGGTGGCGGTGGTCCGGGTGTTGGTCCGATTTGCGTTGCAGAGCATTTGATTCCATTTTTACCAAGTAAAACATTTGGCAAAAATACAGTCTCAGCAGCGCCTAACGGCAGTGCGAGTGTAACTGCCATTACTTACGGCTATATTCGCATGCTAGGTGAAGCAGGATTAAAACAGTCGACTAAAATTGCCATTTTAAATGCAAATTACCTGGCTGCACGATTAAAAGATAGCTATGGTGTACTTTACACCGGTGAAAAAGGACGGGTTGGTCATGAACTGATTCTGGAGGCACGTAACTTTAAAGCCACTTCGGGAGTAACCGAAAGCGACATAGCCAAACGATTGATGGATTATGGTTTCCACGCTCCTACCCTCTCGTTCCCTGTACATGGAACATTGATGATAGAACCAACCGAAAGTGAATCGTTAGCCGAACTGGATCGTTTTGCAGAAGCCATGCTACAGATTTTTGAAGAAATTAAAGAAATAGAAAACGGAACGGCTGACAAAACGGACAATGTGTTGTTGAACTCGCCGCACCCTGAATATGCTATTGTTTCCGACGAATGGAATCACCCATACAGTCGTGCAAAAGCTGCTTATCCAAATACCTGGGTTTCCGAAAACAAATTCTGGGTAAATGTAGCTCGTGTGGATAATGGTTATGGCGACCGGAATTTGGTATGTACCTGTCAGGCTTGGGAATAGAAGTAAGAACCAAGAGTCAAGATATTAGAACCAAAACATTAGAATCAAGATAATGGAAACCCCGCTTTGCTGATTGGCAAAGCGGGGTTTTTTGCTATATTTTTATCTATTTCGACTCATCGGCCCGGCCGAAAGCACAAATAGAAACCAAAACAATACGTTCGGCTGGGGCA
>Ga0302215_10002773_pt1 | contig 11954 bp, 6 predicted proteins | sample II_Fen_N3_1_FD_194580 | JGI IMG/M metagenome (GOLD analysis project Ga0302215, IMG submission 194580) | Peat permafrost microbial communities from Stordalen Mire near Abisko, Sweden - II_Fen_N3_1 | ecosystem: Environmental > Terrestrial > Soil > Wetlands > Permafrost | place: Sweden: Abisko... | reverse complement strand
CTGGACGTAGACTAAAACACGAAAGCGGGGCAATTGATTGGGTTCACAACAAACTAAAAAAGATCGGTACATTACCAGAAGACTTTAATCTAAAACAATGTTTCTTTGGCGAACATTTATTAAAACTTTACCCTGAAAAAACTGTAGCAATCGTAGAAAGTGAGAAATCAGCTTTAATAGCTAGTGCAGTTTTTCCAGATTTAGTTTGGCTGAGTGCTGGGAACATACATGGCTTATCAATAGAAAAATGTGAGGTACTTAGAAGCAGAAATACAATCCTTTTTCCAGACTTAAACGCCTTTGATAAATGGAGCGAAAAGGCAATTCAAATAAAAAAAGAATACAATTGTAATATCACTGTTTCTTCCCTTTTAGAAGATATTGCCACTTCCGAAGCAAAAGCTGACGGACTTGATTTAGCAGATTATTTGATCGAACAACTTCGTAAAAGGAATAACGAACCATTACAAGCTATTCAATGTCTTTTCACTCCTGAACTTCAATCAATGATCGACACAAATCCTGTACTTTTAATCCTATTAGAAAAGTTACAATTAGAAGAAACTTAAGATGTGAATTTTTATTTCGTAAAATCAGGAAAATGTGAAAAATAATTCGTAATTTTGAGCCTGCTAATCTATTTTTTCTCCCTTGAAAACCGAAAAACATACACGTAAAGAAATTATTAACATCCGGCTTAAACAAGCTGGGTGGAATATTTCTGATCGTACACAGGTGATTGAGGAGTTTAATATTGTTGTAGATAAAGATATTGCTGCTGAAGCTCCAACGCTTTATGCAGGTCATCAATTCAGCGATTATGTGTTACTTGGGAAAGACGGCAAACCACTTGCAGTTGTGGAAGCTAAGAAAACTGCAGTAGACGCTGCCATTGGGCGAGAGCAAGCCAAACAATATTGTACAAACATACAAACCCGCTATGGCGGTGAACTTCCTTTTTGCTTTTATACCAACGGACACGATATCCATTTCTGGGATTTAGACAATTATCCACCCCGTAAAGTGTATGGTTTTCCTACTCGTGATGATTTGGAAAGATATGCATATATCCGCAAAGCCCGAAAATCTCTGGTCGGTGAAAGTATCAATACTAAAATTGCAGGACGTGATTACCAAATTGCGGCTATACGCTCGGTTTTGGAAGCAATCGAGAAACGTAAAAAGAAATTCTTATTGGTCATGTCTACAGGAACAGGTAAAACCAGAACCTGTATTGCGTTGGTTGATGCTTTAATGCGCTTTGGTTGGGCTGAAAGAGTCTTGTTTTTGGTGGACAGAATAGCCTTACAAAATCAAACACTGGATGCTTTCAAAGAACACTTGCCCAATGAACCACGCTGGCCAAAGGCACACGAAAAAGAAATAGCCAAAGACAGGCGGATTTATGTATCAACCTACCCTACCATGTTGAACATTATCCGCAATGAGAAAAATCCATTATCTCCACACTTTTTCGATTTAGTGGTGGTAGATGAAAGCCACCGCAGCATTTATAATACCTATCAGGAGGTACTGGATTATTTCAACACCATTACTCTGGGAATGACAGCCACACCAACGGATGTCATCGACCACAACACCTTCAAACTTTTCGAGACTGAAGACGGTGTGCCAACATTTGCTTATTCCTACGAAGAAGCTGTGAATCATATTCCACCTTACCTGAGCGACTTTCAGGTGATGAAACTCAAAACGAAGTTTCAGGAAGAGGGTATCAATAAACGAACAATATCACTTGAAGATCAAAAGCATTTGATCCTTGAAGGGAAAGAGATTGCCGAAATAAACTTTGAAGGCACGGAACTTGAAAAGAAAGTGACCAACAGAGGTACAAATGCATTGATTGTGCGGGAATTCATGGAAGAATCCATTAAAGATGCCAACGGTGTATTACCCGGAAAAACTATTTTCTTTTGCATTACCAAGGCACATGCCCGACGCATGGAAGAAATCTTTGATGCACTTTATCCTGAATACAAAGGTGAATTAGCCAAAGTAATAGTAAGTGACGATCCACGTGTGTATGGTAAGGGCGGTCTCCTCGACCAGTTTACAAACAACGATATGCCACGTGTTGCAATCAGTGTAGATATGTTGGATACAGGTATTGACGTGCGAGAAATTACCAACCTTGTTTTTGCGAAACCCGTATATAGTTACACCAAATTCTGGCAAATGATAGGACGTGGAACACGTCTGCTTGAACCTGCCAAAATAAAGCCCTGGTGTACTCAAAAAGATTCTTTTCTTATTCTGGATTGTTGGGATAACTTTGAGTATTTCAAACTCAATCCGAAAGGAAAAACGATTACCACGCAAATTCCGTTACCGGTGCGTTTGTTTGGGTTGCGGTTGGATAAAATTGAAACTGCTATAGAGAAAAACGAACTGGAAATTGCGGCCAGAGAAATAGCGAAACTCAAAGTTCAGATTGAGATGTTACCCCGAAATTCGGTAGTGATAAAAGATGCTCAATTTGACTTACAACGCTTGGAAGACGAAAACTTTTACACGCAATTAAACAGCGACAAAATAGACTTTCTACGCAACTTTGTGAAACCATTGTTGAGAACAGTTTCAGAAGCCGACTTCAAAGCCATGCGTTTTGAGAAAGACATTGTAGAGGTATCGCTTGAAAAATTAAAAGGAGATACTACTCCTTATGCCAAACCGAATTCGATAGATGATGTAGTGCTGAATAAGTACGAAGCGCTGAAAGACAGTATCATTGAAGAAATTGGCGAGTTACCATTGAGTGTAAACATTGTTGCCCGACAAGAAGCTTTAATTCGTAAAGCACAAACCAATCATTATTGGTCAACAATAACCGAAGACGATTTTGATGAACTGATCAACAAACTGTCGCCACTGATGAAGTACAGCGATAATGTGGTGCCTTTAGGTCCTGCCAAGTTTAATCTACAAGATGTGCTTTACAGCAAGGAAAAAGTTGAATTTGGTCCACAACACGAATCGGTGAGTATAAGCCGCTACAAAGAGTTGGTGGAAGAAAAAGTAAATGCACGGGTTTCGTCAAGTCTGTTGCTCCAAAAACTCAAAGAAGGCTTAACGCTTAGTAAAATTGAAGCGGAACAGCTGACCGAAGAACTTCACAACGAACACCCTCATATTACAGTGGATTTGTTACGTAAAGTGTATAACCACCGTAAAGCCCAATTGGAACAATTTGTAAAACATATTCTGGGCATTGAATTGCTGGAATCCTTTCCCGATTCGGTTTCCAAATCCTTTGATCAGTTTATAACAGAGCACAGTTATTTAAACAGCCGACAATTAGAGTTTTTAAAATTATTGCAGTTGTTTTTGATAGAAAAAGGAGAAGTGGAAAAACGTGATTTAATCAATGCTCCCTTTACACAAATTCATCCGGATGGAATAAGGGGTGTGTTTTCGAATAAAGAGATAGAAGAAATATTAGTCTTGACGCATAGATTGTTAGTTGCGTAATTCATCTAAAACATTAAAATACTTTATTATGATTTGGTTTATAATTTCAACTTTTAGTTCGCTAGTAGCCATATTTTTATGGATCAAAGAAGAATTAAAAACAAATAAAATGTTTAATCAAAAGTATTTATATCTAGTATTCTTTATTTTTCTTTCTACTGTTTCAATCTATCAAGGTTTTGAATTAGAAAAAATGAATAATATAAAAAAAGAAGCAATTACTATTTCAAGAAACTGGCCCAAAATTGATCGTATTAATTTTTGTTCAAAAGGAGAACGCTATGGTATAATTTTAAGTGGTCAAACATTTCTTGAAAAACACAAAAATGAATTTCCCGAGACATATTCTGATTTTGTTAGATATAAAAATTCAAAATTAAAAAACTACATCAATTACCCAATTACTAATGATCTCGAATTATCTGATTATGATAATTTAGAAAATGTTTGTAGTACTTTGATAACTATTATAGATGATATTAAAAAGTAAAACTAATTATACAATTCAATAAATGCTGACACCTTCCATTAAAAATAAAGTTGCTGCACTCTGGGATAAATTCTGGAGTGGCGGTATCTCGAATCCCTTAAATGCCATTGAACAAATTACCTACTTGCTTTTTATGAAGCAGTTAGACGAAAACGATAAGCGCAAAGTAAGCAATGCTGACTTTTTAAATGAAAGCTATACTTCAATATTTTCAGGTAAGTTCTATCCACCGGGCGTGGATGAGAAAGACGAGAAAAACGCTGTTGACAAAGAAACATTGCGTTGGAATTATTTTACACGTATGCCAAGTGATGATATGCTCCTGCAAGTGCAAAGCCGTGTATTTCCGTTTATCAAACAGCTAAACGGCAGTAATACGCATTTTACCAAACACATGGCTAATGCCGCTTTTCTGATACCAAGCGGACGTATGCTTACCGAAGCCACCAAAACCATTGACGAGATTTATGCGGAACTGGAACAGGAAAACCGTTTTATCGATGCACAAGGTGATTTCTACGAATACTTGCTGGAGGCTCTGAAAAGTGCGGGCAAAAATGGGCAATTCCGTACACCTACGCATGTGATAGAACTGATTGTGGAATTAGTAGAGCCTAAACTGGGAAACCGCATTGCTGACCCTGCTTGCGGAACAGCCGGATTTTTGTTGGCTTCATACAAATACCTAATTACGCAATTTACCAGCGACACTTATAAAGAACTGGATGATAACGGCTTTATGCGTGGCACATTGGCTGATAAATTGGTGGACGACAAAGCCAAACAACTGCTCAACGAAGAAACTTTCTTTGGTTACGATATTGACCCGACCATGATTCGTATCGGGCTAATGAACCTGATGATGCATGGTATCACTATGCCGAAGATTGATTACAAAGACACGCTCAGCAAAAACTACAACGAAGATAATTACTACGATATTGTAGTGGCAAATCCGCCTTTTACAGGTAATATCGACAAGGGGGATTTGAACGAAAGTTTCTCTGTATCCACCACCAAATCGGAATTATTGTTTGTGGAACGCATTTTCAAAATGCTGCGCATGGGTGGAACTGCCGGAGTGGTTATACCTCAAGGCGTATTGTTTGGCAGTGGCAATGCTTTTAAGCAAGTGCGCCAAATTTTGTTAGATAAATGTGAACTGAAAGCCGTTATCTCCATGCCAAGTGGTGTATTTAAACCCTATGCAGGAGTAGCTACAGCCATATTGGTTTTTACCAAAGGTGGTGAAACCAACAATGTGTGGTTTTACGATATGCAAAGCGATGGGTATAGTCTGGATGATAAACGCAACCCACTGACCGACTCCAACGACAATAGAGATTATGGTGACTTGCATGTAATTATTGAAAACTACCGTAAACGTAACAAGATAAATGAAAGTAACCGGACACTACAACATTTCTTTGTGTCTAAAGCGGAAATTATTGACAATGAATACGATTTAAGTATTAACAAGTACAAAAAAGAAGTTTATAAGGAAGTTATTTATGATGCTCCAAAAGTAATAATTGAGAAATTAGAAGATATTGAGAAAAATATTCTTGTTGAATTACGAGTATTGAAAGAGCTGACCAAATGATTGATAGAAAAGAATATAAACTAGGAGACATATTAGAAATTACATCTGGTGGTACTCCCAACAGATCTATAAATAGCAATTTTTCCAATGGAACAATTCCATGGGTTAAAACTGGTGATTTAAAATCAAAATATCTATTGTCTACGCCAGAATATATTACTGAAGAAGGTCTTAAAAATTCATCGGCAAAGATATTTCCGGTTAATACAGTACTTGTTGCATTGTATGGTGCTACAATTGGAGCTTGCTCGATTTTGGGTATTAAAGCAACAACAAATCAAGCTTGTGGTGCTTTACTCCCTTCCAAAAATGTAAATGCCGAATTTTTATATTACTATTTAAAAAGTATAAGGAGTGAACTCGTAAACCTAGGGCAAGGAGGAGGGCAGCCAAATATATCGGGGAAAATATTAAAAGAAACCAAAATAAAACTGCCTTCTCTTGAAGACCAAATCCGCATAGCCACCCTACTCAGCAAGGCTGAAGCAATCATTAAACAACGTAAAGAAAGTATTGATTTGCTGAGTGAGTATGTAAAAAGTACGTTTTTGAAGATGTTTGGGGATCCGATAAGGAATGAGCGAGGTTGGAAAGTAGAGCCAATGAATAATGTTATTATAGATATTATTTCAGGAACAAGTTATGGTGGCGAAGAAAAAAAGGAATTGACAGAAAATGAGCTTGGTGTTTTAAAAATCAGTGCAGTTACAAGTGGCTTTTTTAATCCAAATGAATTTAAATCAGTCTCAAAGAGCATTATTACAAAAAAGATAGTTACTTGTCAAAAAGGAATGTTTTTGTTTAGTCGGGCAAATACAAGAGACCTTGTTGCTGCTTGTTGTATAATTCCGCGAGATTATCCTTTATTGTTTTTGCCGGATAAATTATGGTCGTTAATTGTAGCTGAAAATATAGCAAATAAAACATATCTGAATTTCCTGTTTAAAAATGAAAACTATAGAGGTCTAATCAGTAGTGAAGCATCAGGAGGACATGATTCAATGCTAAATATCTCAATGGCAAAATTTAGAGGGATGGAATTACCACTTCCACCAATCGAACACCAAAACCAATTTGCCAACATTGTAGAAAAAGCCGAATCACTTAAAGCCCAATACCAATCAAGTCTTGCCGAATTGGAGAACTTGTATGGATCGCTGAACCAAAAAGCATTTAAGGGAGAGTTGAATTTGGAAGAAATTGATGATGTCAGTGACATGAATTCTGTTATTAAAGAGGCCGTTAAATCTGCTCAAACAATTCAAGATTTGTCTATTCTACCTGAAGAGATTTTAAAAACAAAAGAACTAATTCGTAATTTACAAACTAGTATTCCTATTGTCAATCCCGCAATAGAGAATGCATTACAGTTAGCCAATACATTAAACGAGAATTACACTAAATTTAATGATGTTTCTTTGCTTAGCAAATCATTCCAAAATCAAATAGAAAATTGGAATAAAGCATTTGAACCAATAAAAAATCTCACTGTATTACCACAGGAAATTATCGATTTTCAAAGAAAAATAGAAATGCTTCAATCTTCGAAATTGAAAGTTTTCATTGATGATAAACAGAAACAGCGAAAATTAGTATGGGGTAATATAAGCTTCAAACAAATAGCAGAAATCATTAAAGAAGCATATTCTGAGCACTATTTCAATAATGAGATGTTGGTGAAGTATATGATTGATGAACAAGTAATATTCCCAAATTATTATTCGTCCGATGAATTAAAGAAATTTCAAAAGTTAAATGAGTCCGACGATTACAAATCATTTATATTTACAGCTTTAAGAAAAGAAAATCCATTTTTTAAATTAGAACAGTTTTTTTATGATGGTATAGATGAAAATTTCGTATTAAAACTGCGTGAAGATGATTATGATAATTCAAAAAGCTCTAAGAATTATTCAGGTATATATTTCAAAATAATTGAATGAAACTAAAAAAGGTACAAATATTAGGAGAAAACTTTCGTAGCTTACCCTGTAAGAAAGTATATGAATTCAATGTAAGTCATCGAAAAGATAGATTATCCACAAAAATATTTGCAGGATTAAATGGTAGTGGTAAATCAAACTTTTTGGAACTTATTGCGGAAATATTTTATTTTCTTGAAAGATTTCATTTAGAGACAGTTAGTGTAACTGATAAAAAAGCTAAAAATATTGGATTTGAAATTGAATATATTCTTCCTTTAAAAGAATTGGTAAACGATATTGCCTCATTTAAATTTGGTGATGAAGGATGTCATGTCAGAATAAAAAAAAATCCTGGTGAAAATCCTGAGTTTTCGTATTGTAAATATGGAGAAACTGATTTTATACGCCGAGATTATGATACACACCTACTTCTTCCAAATAAAATAATAGCATACACCTCAGGTCAGAACGAGTTGCTAAGCAAGCCGTTCTTTAAAATGAAGTACCATTATTTTAATGAATTCGAAAAGAATGGATCAACTGAAGTAACTTCCGTAAACAACAGGATGTTTTTCATTGATAATAGTCTGAATAGCGCAATCTTTGTGGCAAATATGTTATTGGCTTCAACTGAAAAACTCACGTATTTAAAAGAAACTTTCAAGGTAGAGGATCTCCGTTCTTTCAGAATAACTCTCAATTTACTTGACTATAAAAAGAAATCATTATCATTATCAGATAAAATTTCAAATTATATTGCTATTTTGAAACGTTGTGCTACAACTTGGGTTGACCTAAAAGAAGGAAGTACATTAGTTCTTGATTTCAATGTAAATGAAGCAACGCACGAGGCATTTAGTTTTTATTTCAAAACATCTTTTGAGCTTTTTAATGTACTCTACGAGTTAGAAAGTCTCAATCTGAATTTGTATCCTAAAAATACTAGAAACCTTATACTTAATGCTCACAAATCAATCAACATAAGCGAAGAATTATTCAAACCTGATCCTTCAAGTTTAGTTTTTAGGATTGAGCAGATATCAATTAGTAAATTTGTTGAAGAAGGCAAACCTGCTATTCCGATTTTATATAAAGGTCTTTCGGATGGTGAGCACCAATTTAATGAAGTGGTAGGTTCTATTATGATGATGGAACAAGAAGGATGTTTGTTTCTCATGGATGAACCCGACACACACTTCAATCCCATGTGGAGAAGCAAGATGATTGAAATTTTAAATCATGTATGTGCTACAAAACTTGACAATAAAGACAATCCTATAGAAGTAAGAAATCAGGAGATAATCATTACGACCCACTCCCCTTTTGTGATAAGTGATAGTTATAAGGAGGATGTATATAAGTTTGATAAAGGTGAAAGTTACATTACTTTCGCTAATCCAAAAATTGAAACTTATGGCGCTTCAATTAGTATTTTAATGCAAGAGATTTTTGACAGAGAGATAAGTATTTCTGATCTGGCAAATTTTGATTTGGATGAGTTGAGAGAGTCATTTAAGGTTCTTAAAACAGAAAAAGATATTTTGAAAAGAATTGAAGAAGCAAAAGAAAAACTTTTAGATTTTGGAGAAAGCATTGAAAAATTTGATTTGTATAGTTATTTGAGAAAAGTTGAAAATACTATTAATAAGAAGAAATGATCTATACTTATAAATACTTACCCCATCGTATCGAAGGGTTTCATGCTAATATTGTTTATTTTTTCGAACAATTATTTGCTCATGATTTATCTGTTTATGATGAGAAAACACTTCTTAGATCTGATTTTATTCCCATTGTTAATGCTTCAACTGTTAGGTTAAGAAATAATCTAGAATTAATTACTGTCACTTACCATTCTTTGACTAACGTCCAAAAACACGAGATAGAATTAGCCTTTAATACAAATACGAATATTGATAATTTATGCTCTGATACGACAATAATTCCATATAAATATGAATCATTTCCTAGTTCAATCAGAAAGATTATAAAAGACTTTCTTACAATGCTTTGGGAAGAGTATCCTCAAAACAATGCACTTGAAAATGAATACGGACTTGTGCAAGAGCATTTTAATCTTTTCGTGGATCAATCTTTTCAAAAAGCACTAATTTGCCCTTTTTGTGGCTTGACAAAATTAAAAGTGTCAGAAAGCATTAACAGGGATGCTTATGATCATTATATTCCCAAAGCACAATATCCGTTCACTTCAATAAATTTTAGAAATTTATCTCCGTTATGTCATGAATGTAACAGTGACGAAAAGAAAACAACTGACACCTTATTTAATTTAGATGATACTAGACGACAAGTATTCTATCCATTTGATACAACTTATAATCCAAATCATTTATCAATAGATGTAGTTACACTTGAACCATATAATCCAATAACTCTCAAAACGCTTTTAAATGATATTAGATGGACATTTTCAATATTGATTTATAACAATGAAGATAATAGAATCAAATCGTGGGACGATATTTTTCATATTAAAAGAAGATATAAAGAAAATATATTACGATTTCAAATAGAATGGTACGATGAATTAATAAGATTATACATAAGGTCACAAAGAAAGGGAGAAGCATTTAATGATCTAAAATCTGAAATTTTAGAAGATTTAGATTATCAAAAATTAATTGCTCCTATGGGTCAGCTGAAACTCACATATTTCAAATTCATATTATCAATGGATAATATTCAAGATAAATTGAATGCAACTATTAACTGATAAATTACACATAAATGCCTAACGAACTACACCAAAAAGTATTTGAGTTTATGGAGAGCTATCGAAGCTCTCAACCTGATTTTATTTACTGTTTACGCGAAAGAAACACCTACAATAGGTTAGATGAAGGAGTCTGGTTTCAGGGAACTGATAACTACGCCTTTGTTGGTTTGTACGATAGAAGTGGTGGAACAAATATGACACGCAGTATAGGCTTAGTATTCTATCCAAAGAATGATAAAATAGTGTGTGAGTTTGAAAATGTTTTCAATAAAGAGGTAGATAAGAAAATTCTCAGGTTTTATGATGAATTGCGGAGTTTGGTGGGTAATTTTAATCAAATTGGTAAAACAAAGTATAAAAAAGTAATTTCAGATGAAGATGGTTTTGCTGGTGCCAAGATATTTTTAGATACTATTAAACCACAAATAGACAATTTAGTAAGAAAACATGGCTTAAATGACTTATTTGTCAAACCCGATAAATTTAAAAAATATATAAATGCGATAATGGCTCGACAGAATAATGAACAGGTCGACTCAAAATCATTATTTAAATCGTTACTTGTAAATCTCACTTGGAATAGTTCAGATTGGCAGGATGTTAGTGATGATAAAAGTGGTCATAAATGGGTGAAAGCAGGTAATACACCTCATGAAAGTTGGAATTTTGACTTTGAGAATACTCGTAACACTGTTGAATATATCAAAGGATTTGCCCAGTTTACTAATCCGCCCAAAGTTCAGGATGCAAATAACCTCATAATATTTGTTTCGCAAAATCAGATAGTTGGGTTTTATGGAAAAACAGAAGTTTTGGAAGTTCCAGAAGTAGTCAATGATCATGAAAGTTATAACCTTGTAGCACATAAAGACATTTCTCTTGTTTTGAAAAATAAAATAACTGATATAAAGAAAAAAGGTTATTTAGAAACAAAGGAAAAAATCGGGCAGATAGGTTTTTGTTATATCGAGAAACTAGAAACAATACAAAAAATTATTCAAGAAGCTATTACATTGAATCATGAAGAAAGCAATAAACTAAATAATTTATTACTATGGGTCGAGTCAGAATACCAGCATGAAAACAAGATAATTATGAAACAAACGATGCCTTTAAATCAAATTCTTTATGGTCCTCCGGGAACAGGTAAAACATATAATACTATTAACAAAGCAATTGAAATTATTAATCCTGATTTTGATTTAAATCAGGAAAGAAAGCTGATAAAGAATGAATACCAACGTTTAGTGAAGGAAGGTCAAATCATGTTTACGACTTTTCATCAAAGCATGGGCTATGAGGATTTTATTGAAGGTATAAAACCTATTGAACCCAAAATAGAAGGTCAAGCAGTTAATTATAGAGTTGAAAATGGTATTTTTAAGGTCTTAGCAAAAAAAGCTAAAGAAAATATTGAATTATCATCGATAAAAAGGGAACCCAAATCAATAACTCCATTTGATTCACTCTTTAATTTGCTTATTGAGAAAATAGAAACCTCCTTATTAGATGATCCGATTAAAACACCCAATAAAATGAAGGAGGGGTATGTGATTAATTTAGCAACTTCATTTTTTAGTATAACTGGTATTATTGGCTCATCTATTAGAATGATGACTAGAACTGGTAATAAGCTAAATACAATGACAAAACCTACTCTTCAATTAATATATGAAGACCGAGAGAATATTGAAAAATATATTACCGGTG
>Ga0302215_10002771_pt1 | contig 11957 bp, 11 predicted proteins | sample II_Fen_N3_1_FD_194580 | JGI IMG/M metagenome (GOLD analysis project Ga0302215, IMG submission 194580) | Peat permafrost microbial communities from Stordalen Mire near Abisko, Sweden - II_Fen_N3_1 | ecosystem: Environmental > Terrestrial > Soil > Wetlands > Permafrost | place: Sweden: Abisko... | reverse complement strand
CTGAAAGGCAAATATATCAAGATCAAATATGTGACCCAGCTGCCAAACACACAAATACCTACATTTTTGTTTTTTGCCAACCTGCCACAATATGTAAAAGACCCTTACAAGAGGTTTCTGGAAAACAAACTACGTGCGAAATATGAATTTACAGGAACTCCTGTACAGATTTTCTTCCGTCAGAAATAAATCGTCGTACATATACCTATTAAAAAAAGCAGCCGGTTTCAGCTGCTTTTTTTATTTTCATAAATGATTATCGTTTCAGACAATACTTCTTCGAGAATAAAAATCTCAATTCTATTCACTTAATTAAATCATCCTAACCATAAATAATGATCAGTATGCTTTTACTTTTGTAAAATTAAAAGTTCGGGAACCAACTTCCAAAAAATAAAATATTTCCAATCCATTTGTCCAATTCAATTTTCAATGATCTTCAATTAACCTTCACTAAACGTTCAATTAACATTCTCAAGAATTAAGTTACTATTAAGAAAGTAATAAGGACCTGATACGATTAAATTACGGTCTAATATTACACCGTAATATCTCAAAAGGTTTAGTGAAGGTTAATTGAAGGTTTTGCAAATATAAATTTGAAATGAATGTCTTTACTAATCTCGTATAGAATAAATAATAGAATTGTATTTTCATGAATAATTAAACAATAAAACTAGTTGATTTGATTTTTCCTGATAATTAAAAAGTATATTCTTCTCCGAACATTCAAAATAGCAATATAATTTAACAACTAGTTGAATGTATAATTGTTATTTTCAACTCTTTAAAACACTCACACAAAAGAATAGAATAGTTTATCAGATTCATAAGCACAAAAAAAAGCAACAGATAAAAACCTGTTGCTTTTTTTTATTAGGGGAGAGTTTGTTTAAAATCCGCTGTACACCAGATTAAGCCTCATGGGTGATTCTGTATTAGTTCCACTCCTGATGGTTACGGCACTCATTGAATTGGATTGTTTAACAGCTGTTGGATTGCTGTTTGAATCAAATGTTACCTGAACAGGGATCAATACCATTTTCAGCTTATCTACCGGGATGGTATTAAATTGTTTGGCTACTTTCAATTCATTTGCAATGAGTTTTGCCAGACTAAATGTATAGTAATCCTCGTATTGATTAGTTGTATTGACAATCAGCGCAATGGAATGGCTGCCCAACATAGCACACGTATCCGAAGGCAACTCTTTGTTCTTAAAGAACCTGTCAACAGCCGATTCCTTTATAAGCAGCATATAGCGTACTGTAGGTGTTGAGGTGGTATCAACATCAATGTTGGTTGCTTCTACTTTTAGGATAGCACTGTTGATATTTATTTCCTTATTGGGGATACTGTCTTTCATTCGTGTATTAATTCTGAATAACGGTATGCCAATATGGGTATTCAAATTCGCCGGTGCAGCAACATAGTTTACACCTGCAGCCGGATTAACCACTAAATCTCTATCCAGATGCAATATCCTGTTTACCTGACGAACCTCTGAATTGGCCGGGAAATCAATGTTGTTATTTACTGTTGCAATAGAGTCTTTCCCTGTTATAACACTTTTTGTGTTGTACGTATAATGATAATAGTACTTTAAATGAATCTGGCTTATATTCAATAAAGTAGCTGATCCGAAATCGGCAGTTATGTATATTCCTTTAAAAAAATTGAGGAATTTTTCAGTACTGGCAAAATTAGTATCATCTTTAAAACGGTTAACAAATTTAGAATCTAACTTAAATATGATAGAAGTTGAATCTGCACGAAGTTTGCTTGCATCCTTTGCTGAAAAAATTCGATCTCCAAGCAGTTCCTTCTGATCAGTATAAAGCGAAGGATCAATGTTTGTATAATATAGATTCGGATATACAAGTGGAGCTTTATTCATTTCAAAAATATTTACATGGAGCAGGGAAGATTCATTACCGAACCAGGTTCTGTAGTAGAGAACAATTGAAGCTGAATCAGCAATTGCATTTGCCGGAAATTTAAATCCTTCCGGACAGTTAAGCTGTGCCAGTATTTCAGCTTTGGTTGAACCAAATTTCTTATCATTATACGAGCCCAGCAGGAAGGAATCGGGTTTTGACAAAATTGACTGAACCTTTACAGTTTCAGACGTTAAATGAAATGTGTCGGGTTTAACCGATATCTGATCCGACGAAGGTTGAATTCCCAGGCCAATGTCAGATAAGTTATCCGTACAGGAAACAGCAAAGACTGCCAACAATAAAAACAGGATGATAGGATAAGATTTCATGTAAAATGAAAAAAAGTTTGAATGAATAGAGAGTTAAATAATCACTTAAAATTAAACAGACTACTAAAGACTATCATAAAACTGCACATAGGCATCAGCATAATCTTCATCCTGTTGAAAAGGCAAAAACTTTACTTTTTTCGATGTTATATATTGTAACACATCATCGTTTACTTCGGGGCTCGATTGAATCACAGCATCCGAATAATCGATGGCCAGTTTCGACAGGGCTACAAAATCAATTACTTTATCTTTTACCTGTGCCACATGTTTTTTCTCAATGCCATCCAGCAAAAGACGTTCGGCAAATAAACTCCTGAAAGGCTTTTTAAACTCATCATTAAAAACGGAATACACCACTTTAGAATGTTTAAAAAACGGATCATCATTAAATGCCTTTTTGATATACAAAGGTGCCAATGCGGTCATCCAACCCTGGCAATGGATTACATCGGGTGTCCAACGTAATTTTTTGACAGTTTCCATAACGCCTCTTACAAAAAAGATTGTGCGTTCATCGTTGTCTTCGTATTCTTCACCATTCTCGTCCGAAATGGTATTTTTCCGATGAAAATAATCATCATTATCAATAAAATAAACCTGCATACGGGCCGATTGAATCGAAGCAACCTTGATTATCAACGGGTGATCCGTGTCATCAATAATTAAATTCATTCCCGACAACCGGATTACTTCATGAAGTTGATTTCGCCGTTCATTGACAGCTCCAAATTTAGGCATAAATGTACGCGTTTCTCGTCCGCGGTCTTGTACTGCCTGAGGTAAATACCTCCCCATATTTGATAATTCAGATTCTGGTAAATAAGGAAATATCTCTTGCGAAATATACAAAACTTTTGTAATTTTTTTCATTTCTCTTTAAATCCGATGGGTAGGAATAATTATTCGGATTGCAAAGATATATAAAAAAAATCGGATATAAACAAGAACTAAACCCACGAATGTTAAGTGCACTTATCAGAAAAAGAACTATTTTAAAATGATGTATCCGTCAAAAATAGTCTATACTACACACAATCAAATATTTAATCAAAAAGGCTTCTATTACAGCTTATTTTAACGGGCTTTCTATTTATAAAAGTTTAACCAAGAATTATTTAGTGGTTCAGAGTAACAGTTTGAATATAAAAACATTTAAAAAGGCATTTAAAATTTAGAATCTGATAGAAATGAAAATTTCATTTTTGACATTTCCGGATATTGTGAATAAAACATTAATGCATTCATCGATGTAAAAACAGACAGAACCATCATTTCGATTTTAAAGGAACTGATTCATACAAATTGCGGGAATTTATATCTGACAAATAATATTATTTAAGCAAAGGATTGACAGATTTCAGCATTTTCGGATAAAATAATTGGAGTGAACTTCGCTAACAATAGTAAAATGAAATAAATAGCTTCACTATATTTTAAATTAAACAACACCAAAAAGTTCTGACATACATTTGTGACTGAGGTTAGTTTTATGGTTGATTCTGATAAAGGCTATTTTTAAAAATATTCTTTTTTCACACCTTAGGTGTGTCAGGATAAAATTTCAAAAAAAAGTATATTTAATTGTACCAACTACTTATTTTATTTTAAATCTCAATACACAATTGAATTTTATTTAAATAAATTGAGTAAAAATACTTCATTCAAGGTTTGGTACTATTTATGTGGCTTAATTGAATGATTATACAAATAAGTTTTACTACTTTTGCACGCATTTTTTTTAGATTTCAATAAAATTAAAAAGTTGAAATCCAAGTTTAATATAATATGAAAATAATAAAACTAAAAAAGGACCTGCAGATTGAAATTGAATCAATTAAATCGGCAGGAAAAACCATTGGATTTGTACCTACAATGGGTGCATTGCACGATGGTCACAGATCATTGGTTGAACGTTGTGTGGCAGAAAATGATTGCTGTATTGCTAGCATCTTTGTCAACCCTACACAATTTAACAATACAACAGACCTTGAAAAATATCCAAGAAATCTGGATCAGGATGCTGATTTTCTTGAAAGCGTTGGTTGCCAGCTAATTTTCGCACCAGAACCGGATGAAATGTATGATCAGGTTGAAATAGACAGTCCATTCGAATTTGACTTTGGAGGATTGGATACTGTCATGGAAGGCAAATTCCGTCCCGGACACTTTAACGGAGTGGTGCAAATTGTCAGTAAACTTTTCCGAATGGTACAGCCCGATAAAGCTTATTTTGGTGAAAAAGATTTCCAACAACTGGCAATTATTCATCGCATGGTGAAAATAATGAATCTGGCAGTAGAAATCATCGATTGTCCGATAGTTCGGGAACCAGGTGGATTAGCCCTTAGCAGCCGGAATGAACGATTAACTGCCGATCAACGTAAAAAAGCGGTCGAAATATCTAAAGTTCTCTCTGAAAGTCGTAACTTTGCAGCTCTGTTATCACCGGTCGAACTAACCACATGGGTCATCGACCTGATAAATTTAGTACCGGGGTTAGAAGTAGAATATTACGAAATTGTAAACACTTCGTCACTTCAAACCGTTTATTCATGGTCTGAACCTTCAGTAGGTTGCGTAGCAGTTTATTGCGGAGATGTCAGATTAATTGATAATATTAAATACAAAATCAGTGACAATTAATTATTGTCACTTGAAAAAACAAAATTTATGTTAGTACACATTGTAAAATCGAAGATTCACAGGGTAACTGTTACAGAAGCAAACTTGAATTATATTGGTAGCATTACGATTGATGAAGATTTAATGGATGCAGCCAATGTGATTGCAAACGAAAAAGTGAGTATCGTAAACAACAATAATGGCGAACGGTTAGAGACCTATGTAATTCCGGGAAAACGCGGATCAGGTATTATTTGCCTGAATGGTGCGGCAGCAAGGAAAGCTCAACCAGGAGATATCATCATCATAATGGCATATGCCATGATGGAAATGGAAGAAGCTCGGGTTTTTAAACCTGCCATCATCTTCCCTGACACCAATACGAATAAACTTATTTGAAAAAACAGACCAAATCTATAATAAATGACATTTAGAACCAGGATCCTGGAAACAAGATAAGATTCAGATTATTAATACTTTCAAATAATCAGTTTGAAAGTTAAACATGTTGTTTTTTATAAGGGGTTTTAGTAAACAAGTATTCAAAAAATATGAAAGTAGTCATCATTAAATACAATGCAGGAAATATCAGGTCGGTTCTTTTTGCCCTGGAGCGATTAGGGGTTCATGCAATGGTGACAGATGATCATGATGAAATACGCTCGGCCGATCGGGTCATTTTTCCCGGAGTAGGCGAAGCTTCTTCTGCCATGAAATACCTGAGAGAAAAAGGACTGGACACCCTGATTAGTTCACTTACCCAACCTGTATTGGGAATTTGCCTTGGAATGCAATTAATGTGTTCCTATTCAGAAGAAAACAACACCACTTGTATGGGCATTTTTGATGAAAAAGTCAAACTGTTCCCACTTAATGGTTTCAAAATCCCTCAAATCGGCTGGAATAATATTACTCATTTGAAGTCTGATCTTTTTCAGGGAATTGACGAAAACGCTTATATGTATTTTGTTCACAGTTATTATGTTGAAAAATGTGACAACGCCATTTCCCTGACAAACTATATCTCCGAATACAGCTCGGCTGTGCATAAAAACAACTTTTATGCGGTTCAGTTTCATCCTGAGAAATCAGGGGATGCCGGACAAAAAATACTTGAAAACTTCATTTTCAACTTGTAGGTTTAAAAACACAATTTATACTTATCACGCTTCATAAAGTCGTATTAACCATTCAACAATGACATTTGAAATACAACATTCCGATCCTGATTCAAATGCCCGGGCTGGAAAAATAACTACCGATCATGGAGTGATTGAAACTCCTATTTTTATGCCGGTAGGTACGGTAGCTTCTGTGAAAGCGGTCCATTTTCATGAATTGAAAGAAGATATTAAGGCTCAGATCATTCTCGGCAATACGTATCATTTGTTTATGAGGCCCGGAATCGACACATTGGAACGAGCAGGCGGGTTACATAAATTCAATGGATGGGACCGCCCCATACTGACTGACAGTGGTGGTTACCAGGTTTTTTCCATGTCGGCTAACCGAAAATTAAAAGAAGAAGGTGCCACTTTCAGGTCACATATTGATGGAAGTAAACATTTGTTCACGCCCGAAAATGTAGTTGACATACAGCGTACTATCGGTGCCGATATTATTATGGCTTTTGACGAATGTACTCCGGGTACTGCCGATTATAACTACGCAAAGAAATCCATGGAGCTTACTCACCGGTGGCTTGACCGCGGATTGCAACATTTCGACCGGACTGAACCAAAATACGGGTATTCGCAGACCTATTTCCCCATAGTACAGGGTTGTGTCTATCCTGATTTAAGAAGGCAATCTGCTGAATTTATAGCTTCCCAAAACCGGGAAGGAAATGCCATCGGCGGTTTGGCTGTTGGCGAGCCTATTGACAAAATGTATGAAATGATAGAGATTGTCAACGAAATACTTCCGAAAGATAAACCAAGGTATTTAATGGGCGTGGGAACTCCGCAGAATATACTGGAAGGAATAGAACGTGGAATCGACATGTTCGATTGTGTAATGCCAACCCGCAACGGGCGAAATGGTATGCTTTTTACATCACAAGGCATTATGAACATGCGGAATGAAAAATGGAAAAACGATTTTTCTAATCTGGATGAATTCGGCACATCATATGTTGATTCTTCTTGTTCAAAAGCTTACTTACGTCATCTGTTTATAAGCAAAGAATTGCTGGCCATGCAAATAGCTTCGATTCACAACCTGGCATTCTACCTATGGCTTGTTGGTGAGGCAAGAAAACATATCCTGGCAGGCGATTTTACTACCTGGAAAAAGGGAATGGTTGAACAGGTGGTGAGAAGATTGTAACACGTTCCGTGTTCCGCGTTTGAAGAGTTTGAAGGGTTTGAGGTTTGAAGGGTTTGAGGTTTGAGGTTTGAAGAGTTTGAAGTTTGAAGTTTGAAGTTTGAAGTTTGAAGTTTGAAGTTTGAAGTTTGAAGTTTGAGGTTTGAAGGGTTTGCAAAAATAACGTTTTATAAAATAAAATGAAAATCGATTATCATAAATTTGGATTAAAACGAATCGACACGTATATCATTAAGAAGTTTTTGGGGACTTATTTTTTCTCCATCATGCTAATCTTAAGTATTTCGGTTGTATTTGATGTGACAGAGAAATTAGATAATTTCGTAGAACATGCTGCACCTTTAAAAGCTATATTATTTGATTACTACCTGAATTTCATCCCTTACTACATGAATATGTTCAGTTCGCTGTTCACGTTTATTGCAGTAATTTTCTTTACTTCAAAAATGGCATCCAATACCGAGATCATCGCGATACTGGCAAGTGGTGTCAGTTTCAGAAGGTTGATGGTTCCTTACTTTCTTTCGGCTCTTGTCATTGCTTCCATATCCTTCACGGTGGGCGGGTATATCATTCCACACGGCAATAAGAAAATGCTTGGTTTTGAAGATAAGTATGTCCGTAAAATAAAACAGGATAATGCACGGAATGTCCAGATGGAAGTTGAAAAAGGTGTAATCATGTATATCGAACGGTATGAAGTTTCGAACAACACCGGATACCGCTTCTCACTGGAAAAATTTGATGGAAAAAAACTAATATCCAGGTTAACTGCCGAAACGATTTCCTGGGATTCTGCCTATAAATGGAAAGTAACAAATTACCTGGAACGTGATTTCAAAGGAATGCGCGAAAGCATTACAAAAGGAATCAGTAAAGATACTACCATAAAAGTTCAGCCTGAAGAATTTTTCATCACTTCGGCAGAAGCACCTCAACTGAGTAATGCCCAACTGGGAAGTTACCTGAAAAAACAACGGAATCGTGGGGTTGGAAACATTCAGGGATTTGAAGATGAATATTACAAACGGTTTTCAATGCCACTGGCTGCATTTATCATGACGTTGATAGGGGTGTCACTTTCTTCACGTAAGGTGCGTGGAGGCATGGGTCTTCACCTGGGAATCGGACTGGCTTTAAGTTCACTCTATGTGTTATTTTCCACCATGTCCACATCTTTTTCAGTAAGCGGTGCCATGACGGCATTTGCGGCCGTATGGTTACCAAACGTTGTATTTATACTGGTGGGGATTTATTTGTATCATACAGCACCAAAATAAGGAATGAGAAGTAAGTAGTTGGTAGTTGGCAGTTGGTAGTAAGTAGTTGGAAGTAAGGGGAGTAACAGGTAAGAGGTAAAGATACAAGAAATAAAAGATACAAGTATGTAAAAAGTCCGGCTTTTCAGAGATTCTGAAAAGCCGGACTTTTAAATAGTAAATAGTAAATGAAAAAATAGTAAATCCTTTTTATCTTTCGGTATATTGTATTTCGTAATACTTTTGATAATCGCCGTTTATAATATTATCCATCCATTCCTGGTTGGCAAGGTACCAGTCAACGGTCTTTTCGAGTCCTTCCTCAAATTGAAGTGAGGGTTTCCATCCCAGTTCACGTTGCAACTTGGTAGAGTCAATGGCATAGCGAAGATCGTGTCCGGCACGGTCCTTTACAAAAGTGATCAGTTTTGCTGATTCACCTGTAGCACGACCTAACTTTTTATCCATTATTTTACATAACTCACGGATCAGGTCAATATTGGTCCATTCATTGTTACCACCGATATTGTAAGTTTCACCAACCACTCCATTATGAAATATGGTATCGATAGCCCGGGCATGATCGTTTACATACAACCAGTCACGGACATTATCGCCTTTCCCGTAAATCGGAATCGGACGGTTATTTTTAATATTGTTGATGGATAGCGGAATGAGTTTTTCAGGAAAATGATTGGCACCATAGTTGTTCGAACAATTAGAAACAACAACAGGCAGTCCATATGTATGGTGAAAAGCACGGACAAAATGATCGGAACTTGCTTTTGAAGCAGAGTACGGACTTCGTGGATCATAAGCAGTTTCTTCGGTAAAAAAACCTACTTTCCCCAGGGAGCCATAAACTTCATCGGTAGAAATATGATAAAAACGCTTTCCTTCCATATTCCCTTTCCATGATTCTTTAGCCGCGTTCAGTAAATTGGCAGTTCCGAAAACATTGGTACGAATAAAAGCAAACGGATCGGTTATAGATCTGTCGACATGCGATTCGGCAGCTAAATGTACCACGCCGTCAAAATGATAGGTGGTAAATAATTCGGGTATAAAAGTTTCGTCGGTTATATCACCTTTTACGAAAGTGTAATTTGGTGCACCGGTTATGTCTTTCAGGTTTTCAAGATTACCCGCATAGGTAAGGGCATCTAAATTGACAATATGATAATCGGGATATTTTGTGACAAACAGCCTGACTACATGTGAACCGATAAACCCTGCACCACCGGTTATTAAGATTGTTTTTTTCATATTCATATTTTAGTTGTTGAGGTAATACAAAGATACATCGATTTCTTGGGTTTAACAACTTGTTGATAACTTTATGCCTTAAAATAATCTCATATCATACATTTCGCTTACTTTTGTGAAGTGGAAAAATTTTGTCAACATATCGAGAAACTATTAGCACAACACGATTACGTGGTTGTGCCTGATTTAGGTGGGTTTGTAGTACAAATGCAATCTGCAAAACTATTTTCCGATCACATTACTCCTCCCCTTTCAACCATTGGATTTAATCCTCTTATGCATCATGCCGATGGATTATTGGCCATTGAAATTGCACGGTCAGAGAAAATAAGTTACCGAATGGCTATGGAGTACATTCAAAAACAGGTGGAATGTTTACATTCAGCTCTTAAAACTTCGGGGAATATCCAATTCGGAAACTTAGGCATTTTTTATCAGAATGAACCAGGAAGTTTATTCTTCACTCCGGAGGTAAAAGTTGGTTTCTTACCACAAAATTTCGAATTAACCGATTTATATATGTCTCAAAAGGACATGCTTAAAAATACGGCTTCACCCAAAATTACAATATCATTACCTTCAACCCGGATATTTAAATATGCATCCGTTGCCATACTTGTGTTTGGATTATTCTTTATTTCACCCCAAATAAATGACATGCGCCAGATGGGTAATGCAAACATTGCTACTTCTGCCTTTTACAATTCATCTCAAAAGCCTTTAATACCTGTTGCAACAACCAAGATTGAAATCCCTTTAAAAACAACCGTTGCAACGGATTCGGCCAACTATCATGTTATTGTTGCCAGCCTGCCAAATCAGAAAACGGCAGATAAGTTTTGCAACGAATTAGTTGCTTCCAATTTTCCAACTGCACATGTATTGCCTTCTTCTAGTACCAACCGGATTGCTATCTGTTCTTTCTCCGACCGCAACAAAGCGATTCAGTTTATGGAGAACCTTCGGAGAAATGACCATCGGTTTGAAACAGCCTGGGTATTTTGTAATTAATTAAGAATTAAGAATTAAAGGCTCGATGCAAGGTACCAGAACTTCATCTGTCCAATACTAATTACTAATTGTTAATTATTAAATTCTTCCCGATTCTTTCCTGATTCAAATAATATCACTATCTTTGCAGGGCTTTTCGAGTAAAAGCATTAGGTATAATCATTTAACAAACAAAAAAAATGCCCGTAAAAATCAGATTGCAACGTCACGGTCGTAAAGGATATGCGTATTATCATATCGTGATCTCTGACAGCAAAGCGCCACGTGATGGCAAATTTATCGAACGTATCGGTTCTTATAACCCAAACACCAATCCAGCAACTATCGACCTGAAATTCGACCGTGCATTGTATTGGTTACAAACAGGTGCACAACCTACCGACACAACCCGTAATATCCTTTCAAACGAAGGTGTATTATTGAAAAAACATTTACTGGAAGGTGCCCTAAAAGGCGCATTTGATGCTGCTGAGGCCGATGTACGCTTCGAAGCATGGAAAACAACCAAGGAATCGAATGTTTCTAAAACAAAAGAACAATTGGTAGCCGAAAAACAAGCTGATTTAAAAGCCCGTTTAAAAGCTGAAACAGAAGTAAATAAAGCTAAAGCTGCCGAAGTGGCTAAGAAAAAAGCTGATGCCATTGCCGCCTCTATCGAAGCTGTAGTTGCTGAAGTTGCAGCAGAAGAAGCTCCGGCAGCAGAACCAGTTGCAGAATAAGTTCATGCCTGCATGATACAATATAAACCCGAAAGAAATTTCGGGTTTTTTATTTTTAATCAGGTATTTGAAATTGTAGAAAATAAATATATATTTGTTACACTACCGACACAATTTTTAATAGCATTCAACGTTTCATCATAATATTAAATACTACAGACTACAACATGGACAAAATAGTTAATATAGCTTTACAGGTTTTACCTACCTCCAAAACAATTCACCCGTATACATTAGTTGACAAAGCCATTGAAGTCATTGCCAATTCAGGGTTGAGATACAAAGTATGTCCTTTTGAGACCGTTTTGGAAGGAACATATGAAGACATAATGAAAGTCGTAAAACAAGCCCAGGAAGCATGCTATGAAGCCGGTGCAGACAGCATGATGACTTACATCAAAATACAAAGCTCAAGGGGGGATGTGAATATTGATGACAAGATGGAGAAATATGAGTAGGTGTTTTTTTTACATTCTTAAGCAT
>Ga0302215_10002769_pt1 | contig 11963 bp, 9 predicted proteins | sample II_Fen_N3_1_FD_194580 | JGI IMG/M metagenome (GOLD analysis project Ga0302215, IMG submission 194580) | Peat permafrost microbial communities from Stordalen Mire near Abisko, Sweden - II_Fen_N3_1 | ecosystem: Environmental > Terrestrial > Soil > Wetlands > Permafrost | place: Sweden: Abisko... | reverse complement strand
GAATTATGTGGAAAGACTTCCTATATTTCACCAAGGGTCAACGAATTGGTATTATTGTATTGGTAGTGCTTATTTTCATTGCTTTTGCTACCAATTTTTTCTTGCCATTTTTCTTTCCGGTTGCTGAGAAATCGGATTCTTCTTTTTTAGCTGAAGTTGATGCATTTAAAAAATCGTTAGTTTCACGCGATAGTTTGACTCAGCTTGAACGACAACGATTATACGAAGCACGATATCAAAAATATCAGTCATATCCATCTTTTAAAAAGGAAGTAGCCTATAAACTTTTTACCTTCGATCCTAATTCGGTCGATTCAACAACATTTATTCGCCTTGGTATTAAAAATTACGTTGCTTCCAATATCTTGAAATACAGAAAAAAAGGTGGTCAATTTCGTAATGCTGCTGATTTTGGAAAGGTATATGGCATAAATCCTGAAAAGTTTAAGGAGCTAGAACCTTACATTTCTATACAAGAGAATAAATTGACACAAACCGATACTTTGGCAGTAAAACGAAAAGTATTTAAACAGGATATAATAGTTGACTTAAACTCAGCGGATACGACGCTTTTGATGCAGGTAAAAGGAATTGGGCGGGGATATGCCAAGGGGATAGTTCGTTTCAGAAAAAGTACAGGTGGTTTTGTTACGGTGGAGCAATTGAATGAAATTTATGGTATGCGCCCCGAAAACTATGAGAAGATTCGTTTGTTTTGTACAGTAAATACCGCTTTGATTCAGAAAATTGATATTAATACAGCAACAGTAGAGCGTTTGAATAGTCATCCATACTTGAGTTTTTATCAGGCAAAAGCTATTTATGAACTTCGAAGGAATAGAGGAAAACTTCTCAACATGAATGATTTGAAGAATTTATCTGAATTTACACCGCAAAGTTTGGAAAAAATACAACCCTATTTGAGTTTTAAATGAATAAAAAAAAGAGGCTGTCTACCTTTTGAGACAGCCTCTCTTTTTTGCGGAAAGTGTGAGATTCGAACTCACGGAGCAGTTACCCGCTCATTAGTTTTCGAGACTAACGCATTCGACCACTCTGCCAACTTTCCAAATAACGTAAAAGTGGTCAGAAATGTTTACAAAAAGAATAAACTGGCACCTGCAATACTTATAATAGCTCCTATAACCTGTTGTGGTCTGATTTTTTCTTTAAACATTATGGCCGATGGCACAATTATGAAAATAGGAACCAATCCCATTAGTGTTGAAGCAATACCAGTTTTGGTTTGTTGAATAGCAAAAAGTCCCAATGCAACACCAACAAACGGACCAAAAAAAGCACCTACAGTTACAGATTTCATAGCACTTGTATGTGTAAATGCTTGTCCGAGTTTATTCCAACGATGAAGTCCGGTTATTAAGATTCCAAAACTCAGTAAACCAAATAATGCCCTGATTTGAGTGGCAGCAACCGGATCATAGTGTCCCATACCTTTTTTGCTGAGAATCAATCCTACAGCTTGTCCCATTGCTCCTCCAAATGCCAGTAAAAAACCTTTAAAAGGAATATCTAGCTTCATTTTTCTATTAGAAATAGCTAAAATGATTCCGGTAACACTCACCATAATGGCAATTATATTTTTTACCGAAAGAATTTCGTCAAGAAAAAACCAACCTATAATAGCTGTGAGCATAGGAGCAAGGCTCATGATTAATGCAGCAGTTCGTGAACCGATAACCATGTACGACTGAAAAAGCAACATATCACCTAGAAAGAAGCCAATAAACCCAGATAATCCTAACCAAAACCACTGATAAGATGTAGCATCGGTAGGGAAAAATAATCCGCGAGTAAAGAATGTAGTGATGCCTAAAAAGCCGATTGCAAAAAGCAAACGAATGAAATTAACGGATAACGAACCTATTTTATGTCCTGCTTTTTCGAAAAATAAAGCACTCATAGTCCAGCAAACTGAAACACCTAAAGCCGCAAATTCACCAATATGGGAACTAATCATAAGTTTTTTTACAAAGATAGAATAAGTTTTTAATACGATTTTCATGCAATGGCAAAAAAAAAGAGCTGATTTCAACAAACGTTCAATTAATTAATTTCAGCACTTTAATTTTACATTTTAATAAATAATCAATCATAATTAGTGCAATTTGTAATTTAAAGAAAAATGGTGCGTAATAATTATTAAAGTAGATGAATGTTTAATGAATTTAAATAAAACAATTTATTACTTTTGCAATATATTGCATTTATTTAAAAACAACTAACTCAAAATTATCAACTCGTGAAAAAAGTACTTCTTTTATTATTCTCGTTTGTTTGTTTTACAAACATCGTGTTGGCTAAAAACCGCGCTTTAGCCGAAGCTACACAACTTGCAGGACAGTTTATGAATCTATCGGCGAGCAGTTTACAAAAAGTCCAGGCAATCAGTAATTCAACGCTGACTTTCAGCTATGCTTCTATGAATCCAAAATCTACGAATTCAGGAAGTGAAGCGTTTTATTACGTTTTCGACAAAGGAAACGATAATGGATATGTAATTGTTTCTGGTGATGACCGTACAAAATCAATTTTGGGTTATACAGATGAAGGACATTTTGACATTTCGGTGTTACCGGTAAATATAAAATACTGGTTGAATTTTTATGAAAATGAAATAAAAGCATTACCAGATACTGAATTGCAAACTGCTGAAGTATCAACAACCACTATTTCAAATGTAAAAAGTAAATCAGCAACTAATTCAACAGCAGTTGCTCCATTACTAGGAAGTGTTAAATGGAATCAAAGTTCACCATTCAACGACCAATGTCCAATTATTAATACATCTACTGGGGCTAAAGCTGTAACTGGATGTGTAGCAACCGGTATGGCTCAGGTTATGAAATACTATAACTGGCCGATACAAGGAACAGGTTCAAATACATATACTACAAATAGTCTTGGAATTGCTCTCACTGTTGATTTTTCTACAACTCAATATGACTGGAATAATATGACACAAGCATATTCAAGTTCAAGCACTGCAACTCAAAATACTGCTGTTGCAACATTGATGTATCATTGCGGAGTAGCAGTAAATATGGATTATGGAGAATCCAGCAGTGCAAGCACTACAAAAATGGCGTCAGCATTAAAAAATAACTTTGGATATGATTCAAATTTACAATTATATAGTCGCGACTATTATACACGTGCCGAATGGGTTAATTTATTAAGCACGGAATTAAACTCTTCACGTCCGGTTTTATTTGCGGGTGATTCCGATGGTGGTGGGCATTTATTCGTATGTGATGGATATGACAGTAACGGACTTTTCCATTTTAACTGGGGATGGGGTGGAGTGTCAAACGGATATTTTCAGATTTCTGCCTTAGATACTGATAGTCCAGGAATAAGTTCAAGTACAATTGGTTACAATAATGGTCAAAATATACTTGTTGGTTTACAAAAACCAAGTACGACTTCAACTCCTACTTATCTACTTTATGCTAAACTGCCTCCAACATGTACCTCGACTTCAGTTGCGCGTACCGAGAGTATAACAATAACTGGTAATAAGATTTATAATTTAGGTGTAAATACTTTCAGTGGAAGTGTTGGAATTGCCTTGTACAACGATAATGGTTTGGTTCAGGTGGTAAAATCTACTACTTTAAGTTCGTTGTCAGCTGGTTATGGATATACAGCTTTAGCACTATCGTCATCTATACCTACCGGAATTGCAAACGGGAATTATAAAATGTATTTTGTTTATAAAGCTACTGCCGAAGCTAATTGGCAAATTTTAAGAGGAAAAGTTGGAACTCCCAATTATATGAATATTGTTGTAGGTGCTACTTCGGTTGCAATAAGTGCTCCAGCAGCTTCAGCAGCAGTTTTGAATCTCAATTCAATATCTTTACCCGGAAATCTATATCAGAATAAAACAGGAAGATTTAATGTAAATATTACAAATTCTGGCAGTGAGTACAATTCTAAAATTGGTATTAATTTGCAATCAATAACTGATAATTCGATTTATCAATTAATAACTCCAGAATTAATAAACATTGCTGCAGGTGAAACCCGAACATTGAATTTCACAGGAAATATTACAATGAATCCCGGTCAATACTCTGTTTCAGTCGTGTACGATCAGGCAAATAATTATTCATCAACTTCAACTGTATTCTCCCAACTTGGAACTGCTTTGACTTCAAATGTATTAACAGCACCAACTGCAACACCAACATTAACGTTGTCAACTATCATTTCCTTTCCTAATTCGGCCAGTGTTGAAAAAGGCAATGTCGTTTTAACAGCAAAAATCAAAAACAGTACTGGATTATTTGATAGTAAACTTATAGCTTATATTTTTCCTAAAGCAGCTGGAACTGCTTCAGTAGCATATCTAGGCTATCAGAGTGCAATTATTGATACTAACGAAGAAAAAACAGTAATATTTAGCGGATCATTAGATTTGACACCGGCTGAGTACCAGATAAGAGTTTATTATCTGAATTCTAGTAGCCAATGGAGTCCAATTTTACCAACAACTTATTATTCTATTCCATTTACTTTAGTAGAAAATAAAACCTCTGTTATTTCACCAAATTCGGTTGGTTTTGAAATTTATCCAAATCCGGTTGAAAATACTTTACAGTTGAAAACAGATTTATCTATAAACAGAATTGTTATTACCGATTTACTGGGAAAACAAGTAAAATCAGTTATTCCTACAAGTAATTCAATAATCTCAATGCCAGTTAACGATTTAAAATCAGGGACTTATTTAATTCAAATTCTGACTGATAATGAAATTAAAACGAGTAAATTTATTAAAAAATAATTTTCATTAAAACAAAAAAGATAGTTTTATTGTTAGTATGATAAAATAATAAGTTGCGTTAAATTAAATATAAGATTCTAATAATTAATGAGATCAAAATATATTATATAAATTAATTAAATCAATTTATTATGAGAAAAATAATATTTATCATGATTCTTTCCTCTTTGATTATTGGATGTAAACACAACAAAGAGATTATTAACACTACTGAAAACATGAAGACACCTTATGGTATTGCTCAACATACTATTGTGTATAAAACTACGAGTGATTTTAGCGATTATGTTCCAGTAATTTTGAATGACGAACGAACTAAAATAATATCATATCCTGCACCAACCGATGTGTTTTATAATGGTAAGTTGGCAAAACCAACGGTTCTTAAAAATGGATACCTTCTTGATAATAGAGGAATTACTGAATATGTGGCTTTTTTGAAATATACCTACGAAGATTATAGCCGTTTGAAAGAAGCTCCTTCATTGAACGAAATGTTCAATAATATTCTGGAAAAATATCCACTTAAAGAATTTATTTATTGTGGATCAAGGAATAAATTCAAAGATGAAGTAAACGATTTGAATGCGCTTATTGAAGCAGGTTTTCCTAATTGTGAAAAAGCAACAATAATACCAATGAAGGTCTATTTATAGGCAGTGTGATTGCAACCGAATTATTGATGTCGTCGTTGAGAAATAGAAAAGTTTACTGAGATTCGTTTCAGTAAACTTTTTTTATGTCAAAACACTAGCCCGGCAATGTTGTAACGATACTTTCTTGTTAGGTGATTGATGATTAGAAATTGATGTTGGAAATAAAATTCTTACCTTTGCACCCTGAATATACCTTTATATGCCTAAAGAAGATTATTTACTGAGATATTTAGAAAAGCTGAGTCGTGTCTTAGCAGCTATGCTTGGTATGCGTGATAGAGGATTCCCTGAAGATGGATTGCGCCTTGCAGATGAAACTTTCAAAGAAATGCTGGACTTGAATATTGACGAATTGGTTAAAATGCCGGTTGAAATATTTATAGAACTTATTGGAAAACGTGCTTATAATAACTCATATTTGGAAATTATTACACAACTGACTCATGAAACTGCTAAATCATTTATGGCTCATGGTCAAGACGATAGTGCAAATCAGTTTTATGCTAAATCTCTGAAATTGTATTATCTGTTGAACGAAAAAGATAAAACGTTCTCTTTTGAACGGGAACAAATAATTGGAGAACTCGAAGAAATTACACGCACAAAATAACCACAAATAACTACCTAAAGGTAAATAACATTTTGAAATGATAAACTATAAAAATAAACAACGCCCTGAGAAGGACATGATTTTCGGTATACGTGCCGTAATAGAAGCTATACAGGCTGGAAAAGAAATAGATAAGATACTGATGCGCCGTGATATGACCAGCGAATTGTCGAGGGAGCTTTTTACGGCACTTAACGGGATGCAAGTACCTGTACAATACGTACCTATCGAAAGACTGAACAAAATAACTGTAAAAAACCATCAGGGAGTCATTGCATTTATTTCTCCGGTCATTTATCAAAGAATCGAAGATATAATTCCTGCGATTTACGAAGAAGGTCGTATGCCTTTTATTGTAGTTCTTGATGGAGTAACTGATGTTCGTAATTTCGGTGCTATTGCACGTACTTGTGAATGTGCAGGTGTCGATGCAATTATTATTCCTACTAAAGGTGGAGCTTCTATCAATGCTGATGCGGTGAAGACTTCTGCAGGCGCTTTACTTTCTATTCCTGTTTGCCGTGAAGAAAATCTGGGAAATGCTCTTAAATTTTTAGTAGCATCAGGAATTAAGTTAGTTGCTGCTAGCGAAAAAGCGTCTAAAAATTACACTGATGCAAGTATGACAGAGCCTATTGGTATAATAATGGGTGCTGAGGACGAAGGAGTTAATCCGGATCATTTGCGACTTTGCGACGAAAAAGTACGTATTCCGTTAATGGGTAGCATTGATTCTTTAAATGTATCTGTAGCAGCTGGTGTTTTAATTTACGAAGCTGTAAGACAAAGAACCCCTAATCCCTAAAGGGGAATTGGAGTTACAAATGTCTAATTTATAATTATTTACAACAACTTAAGCTTAAACTTTTTTGGTTTAAGGTTCTAAATTCCCCTTTAGGGGGCAGGGGTCTATGAAAGTTCTTTACGAAGACAACCACATTATTGCCATCAACAAAAGTTCTTCAGAAATTGTACAAGGAGATAAAACTGGTGACCAACCACTTTCGGAAACTCTAAAAGCCTATCTGAAAGAAAAATACAATAAACCAGGCGAAGTTTTTTTAGGTGTTACACATCGGCTCGACAGACCGGTGAGTGGAGTAGTGTTATTTGCTAAAACAAGCAAAGCATTAACCCGACTGAATGAGATGTTTCGCACTCAGGAAATTAAGAAAACATATTGGGCAATAGTTAAGGACAAGCCAGAACAACCCGAAGGCAGACTGGAGCATTATTTAACTCGCAACGAAAAACAAAATAAATCTGTAGCTTATGATAAAGAACGCCCCGATGCAAAAAAAGCAGCATTAAGCTATCGGTTAATTGCACATTCCGATACTTATTATCTGTTGGAAGTTCAACTTGAAACAGGCCGGCATCATCAAATACGTTGTCAGTTAGCCAAAATGGGTTGTCCTATTAAAGGCGATTTAAAATACGGCTTTCCACGCTCCAATCCAAACGGAGGTATCAGTCTACACGCCAGATCAATAGAATTTATTCATCCTGTTTCCAAGGAACTAATTCAATTAACTGCGCCTGTTCCAGATGATGATAAATTGTGGAAAGCAATGGAAAAAATTATTTGAAATTTACAAAGTGTAGTTGACAATTTATAATTAACGTACTATATCTTATCTTTTTTATTATCTTTGCGCTCGCTTTTCAATAAATTATTCTGTTTTAGAGTATTTATTTGATTAATTATCAAACATATAAAATTATTCTGTAAAAGTATTATTCAATAAAAATAAATATATTGTTACATGAAACAAGCAGAAAAAACCATAATGACTTTAGTTTTGCCTTTGTAAGTTTCATATAATTCAAATTTAAAATTTAAGAGAACACATGAAAGCTTATGTATTTCCAGGCCAAGGTGCCCAATTTGTAGGAATGGGTAAAGATTTGTATGACAATTCACCTTTAGCCAAAGAGTATTTCGAAAAAGCAAACGAAATTTTAGGATTTCGTATTACCGATTTAATGTTTGAAGGAACACCAGAAGATTTAAAACAAACACGCGTTACTCAACCGGCTGTTTTTCTTCATTCAGTGATTTCTGCTATTGTTTTAGGTGACGATTTTAAACCTGATATGGTTGCAGGACATTCTTTAGGTGAATTTTCAGCCTTAGTTGCAGCTAATGCATTATCTTTCGATGACGGATTGAAATTGGTCTACGCCCGTGCTATGGCTATGCAAAAAGCCTGTGAAATAGAACCTTCTACTATGGCTGCCGTGCTTGGCTTGGGAGACGAAGATGTGGAAGAAGTCTGTGAATCCATCAAAGGTTTAATAGTAGTTCCGGCTAATTATAACTGCCCGGGACAATTGGTTATTTCCGGTTCCATCGAAGGAATAGATAAAGCTTGTGAGTTGTTGAAAGAAAAAGGAGCAAAACGTGCTTTGAAACTTCCGGTTGGAGGTGCATTTCACTCTCCATTAATGCAACCTGCCAGCGAAGAATTACAAGCAGCTATTAATGCAACTGCTTTTAGCACACCTATTTGTCCTGTTTATCAAAATGTAAATGCATATCCTCAAACTGAAGCTGAAGCTATCAAGCAAAATTTAATTGATCAATTGACTGCTCCGGTACGTTGGACGCAAACGGTGAAAAATATGGTTACCGACGGTGCAACTGAATTTTTCGAACTTGGACCAGGCGATGTATTAAAAGGACTTGTAAAAAAAATATATCCAGAAGCAATTTTGGGATAATTCATAATAATTAATTCAATTAAAGATGCAAAGAATTCGTTCTTTGCATCTTTTTTATTTGACAGTTTATATATACAGATTTTTTTGTACTTTTGCTTTCCCAAATTAAAATCAATATCCGAATAATTATAAAAACTTAATTGTTCATTATTAATTAGATAGATTATGTTTAGAACACACACTTGCGGCGAACTAAGAATTACTAATGTAGGACAAAAAATAACCTTATCCGGTTGGGTACAACGAACCCGCAGAATGGGCGGAATGACTTTTGTTGATATTCGTGATCGCTACGGATTGACACAATTAGTATTAAATCAGGATATTAATGCCGATTTATGGGAACAAGCTAATAAATTGGGTCGTGAGTTTGTAATTCAGGTTACCGGTGAAGTGGCCGAACGAAGTAACAAAAATGCCAATATGGAAACGGGAGATATTGAAATTCTTGTTTCTGAATTAGTTATATTAAATGAATCGAAAACACCTCCTTTTACAATCGATGAAAACTCGGATGGTGGTGATGATATTCGCATGAAATACCGTTATCTGGATTTGCGCCGCCCTAATGTGCGTTATAATCTGGAATTGCGTCACCGTATCACGTTTGAATTACGACGATTTCTTGATCAAATGAACTTTTTGGAAGTAGAGACACCAATCCTTATTGGTTCTACACCCGAAGGTGCTCGTGATTTTGTTGTTCCATCCCGAATGAATCCGGGTGAATTTTATGCTTTGCCTCAGTCGCCTCAGTTGTTTAAACAATTGTTGATGGTTTCCGGTTTCGACCGTTATTTTCAGATTGCTAAGTGCTTCCGTGATGAAGATTTGCGTGCCGACCGTCAACCTGAATTTACACAAATTGATTGTGAAATGTCTTTTGTTGAACAAGAAGATGTTTTGAATCTGTTTGAAGGAATGATGAAACATCTTTTCAAGTTCGTAAAAAATATTGATATTACTGAAGCTTTTCCACGTATGACGTGGCAAGATGGAATGAAGTATTACGGTTCTGACAAACCGGATATTCGCTTCGATATGAAGTTTGTAGAGCTTAAGGAAGCTGTATCGGGACGAGATTTCATTGTGTTCGATAGCGTTCCTTATGTAGCAGGTATTTGTGCTCCGGGTTGTGCAGGATATACCCGTAAACAATTGGATGAATTGACTGATTTTGTAAAACGTCCACAAATAGGAGCGAAGGGATTGGTTTATATTCGTTGCGAAGCTGATGAAACATTCAAATCGTCGGTAGATAAGTTTTATTCTGCTGATGATTTAAAGCAAATTGCGTCTTTGTTTGATGCTAAAGCAGGTGATTTAATTCTGGTTCTGGCTGGGGATATGCGTAAAACACAGAAAGCTTTGTGCGAATTACGTTTGGAAATGGGTGCAAGATTAGGTTATAGAAATAAGGATGTGTTTGCACCGCTTTGGATTATTGACTTTCCGCTTTTTGAATGGGATGAAGACACACAACGTTTCTATGCAACACATCATCCATTTACATCTCCAAATTTGGACGATGTACCTTTGTTGGATACCGATCCGGGAGCGGTTCGTGCAACGGCTTACGATATGGTAATTAATGGAGTAGAACTTGGTGGTGGATCTATTCGTATTCACGATAGTGCCTTGCAAAATCGTATGTTTGAATTACTTGGATTTACACCCGAAAAAGCACAAGCTCAGTTTGGGTTTTTGATGGATGCTTTCCAATACGGTGCACCTCCTCACGGTGGATTGGCATTTGGTTTAGATCGTTTGGTTTCATTGTTTGCCGGATTGGACAGTATTCGTGATTGCATTGCATTCCCTAAAAACAATTCGGGACGCGATGTAATGGCAGATTCACCATCTACCATAGATCAGGCTCAATTGGATGAATTGAATTTGGTGATTGATTTGAAAGAAAAATAAAGCATAACCCGAATGGGATTTATAATATAAAAAACCGATGAAACATAACTGTACCATCGGTTTTTTTATTTGTTAATCAAATTAATTGAAATAAACAATATCTCGAAAAGTTTCAGATATATTACTTCACAACCATGGCTTCCATATTTTTAGCCCTTATTTTAATATAGATAATTGAGTCAGGTTTACTGTATTTAGTCTGAACATATCCCATTCCAATACCTTTCTTGCTGTCGGGCAACATAGTTCCGGAAGTAACATGACCAATTATTTCATCATTTTCATTCGCAATATCATAACCGTGACGCGGTATTCCTCTTTCTTTTAATTCAAAGCGAACCAATTTACGTGTTACACCCTCGGCGTTTTGTTTATCAAGCAACGGACGATCGATAAAGTTTTTACCTTTTACAAATTTAGTAATCCAACCCAAGCCAGCTTCAATGGGTGATGTAGTATCGTCAATATCGTTTCCGTAAAGAGTATATCCTTTTTCCAAACGTAAAGAATCACGGGCACCCAGACCTATTGGTTTAATGCCATATTCTGCTCCGGTTGTAAAAAGAGTATCCCAAATCTTCACTCCATATTCAGGATAAAAATAGATTTCGAAACCCCCTGCTCCGGTATAACCTGTGTTTGATAGAATTACATTATCGACACCTGCAAAATCACCAACGGCAAAGCTATAATAGGGAATTTTAGAAAGATCAACAGTAGTAAGTTTCTGTAACAATTCTACAGCTTTAGGTCCTTGAATTGCCAATTGAGCTATATTATCGGATGAATTCTCAAGTTCAGCCCCTTCGGAATTATTTGCAACACACCAATTCCAGTCTTTTTCTATATTAGAAGCATTAACAACAAGAAAGTATTTGTTTTTTTCGAAATGATAAACTAACAAATCGTCAACAATACCACCTTTACCGTTTGGGAAACAAGCATATTGTGCTTTGCCTATCGGGAGAGCCGCTACATTGTTAGAAGTTACTTTTTGCAAAAAGTCCAATGCATTCGGACCTTTTACCCAAAATTCGCCCATGTGCGAAACATCAAAAACACCAACTCCATTACGTACTGTTAAGTGTTCGTCGGTAATACCGCTTGGGTATTCAATTGGCATATTATAACCTGCAAATTCATGCATCTTAGCTCCTAAAGCTATGTGAATGTTGGTAAATGGTGTTATTTTCATTATTTCATTGTTTTTGATAGTTATTCGTCGTTATTCATTATGGAT
>Ga0302215_10002768_pt1 | contig 11966 bp, 5 predicted proteins | sample II_Fen_N3_1_FD_194580 | JGI IMG/M metagenome (GOLD analysis project Ga0302215, IMG submission 194580) | Peat permafrost microbial communities from Stordalen Mire near Abisko, Sweden - II_Fen_N3_1 | ecosystem: Environmental > Terrestrial > Soil > Wetlands > Permafrost | place: Sweden: Abisko... | reverse complement strand
TAAGATCTTAACAAAACTCTTAAATTTATTTGAAAGGAGGTTACGAAAAGGTGATATACATTAATAATTTGCACAAACATTTTGGTAACTTAGAAGTTTTAAAAGGCATTGATGCTCACATTACACCTGGTGAATGTGTAGTAGTAATCGGCCCTTCTGGTTCAGGCAAAAGTACTTTGCTTCGTTGCCTCAACCGCTTAGAAGAACCAAATGAAGGATCGATTAAGATAGATGGAATTGATCTTATGGAAAAAAACACTGATATCAACTTGATGAGACGAGACGTAGGAATGGTATTTCAACAATTTAACTTATTCCCACATCTTTCAATACTAGACAATATAACCCTTGCCCCAATCAAACATAAGATCATGTCAAAAGAAGACGCACAAACGGCAGCTATGGACCTTTTAACGCGTGTTGGCGTTGCTGACAAAGCAGATAACTATCCAGCTCAATTATCCGGAGGTCAAAAGCAACGTGTTGCAATTGCTAGATCATTAGCCCTTAACCCACACGTAATGCTTTTTGATGAACCAACCTCAGCCCTTGATCCAGAAATGGTAGGTGAAGTTCTTGACGTTATGAAGAAGCTCGCGCAGGGCGGTATGACGATGGTTGTAGTAACTCATGAAATGGGATTTGCAAAAGAAGTTGCAGATAGAGTCATCTTTATGGACGATGGTATGATCGTTGAAGAAGGCACGCCAGAACAGATATTTAATAGTCCTAAGAATGAAAGAACTCAAAGTTTCCTGCGGAAGGTTTTGAATTAGAATTGTAAATTGAAAAGGTATACAATAAGACAAACAATAAAGCAAAACAATAATGTAAACCAATAATGTAAACAAAAATAGGAGCTACCAATAATACTTGGTTGCTCCTATTTTTGTTTCTTTTATTTAATCATTTTCATTATAATAGTTACTTAGCAAACTTTCTTTTTTTATTGTAGAAATATAATCCTACTAAAGCTGCACCACTCATGATACTTAATGTGAAGAATAAGTATATAGGTGTTGAGTCACCAGTTATAACTGTTGTTTTTGATGGTGCTGTTGAAATAGCAGCTCCTGTTGTAACAATTGTTGCTCCAACTCCTAATGAAGTATAAGCAGCCTTTAATTCCAACAAACCATGCATATTAATAGTTCCATTTGCTTCTCTTGCTGGAGCTACTGTTGTATCTGTTGAAACAAACCAATTCACTGTAGCTTCTACACCTTTTGAATTAAGTGATTTAAATGCTGAATTCACTAAATAATTATTTTCGCTCTCTAATGCAGCCTGGCCAATTACTGTGAATGCATCAGCTGTACCTTTACTAAATGTGTATATTGAAATTGTATTCTTTAATACATAATTAGTTGTTCCTGAATATTTTGAACCATTCAATGGTGTCAACGCAACATTTGAACTAGGACTAGTTTTTGTTACAACACCAGTTCCATCAAAGAAATTGTTGTTATATACTGTACAATTTATAACCTGGCAGTCTGGTCCATTATTACTTGCCACACCTTTTCCAGCGTTATTGTAAGAAATACAGTTAATTAGTTGATGAGCTCCTGGTACGCCTTCGCCACCAAGTTTAAATCCATTGCCTTCTCCATATCCGTCAATGCCTGGTACAACTCCATTACCATAAGCAACGCAGTTTTCTATTACAACTGCACCAATTTGTCCTTGACCGATTTCGTTCTTAGCATATAAATCCCATCCATCATCGATATTATTATATGAGATACAACCGTAGAATTTATTTCCGTCTCCGACTGTAAGTTTTGCTGCAAATCCATCAGCATCGTTCTTTAATGGATCACAGTTATTATATGCAGTACAGTTTTTAACTACATTGTTTGCTGGCCACCATTCTTTTGGTTCTCCACCAGAACGGCTAATTTGAAGACCTGTTGTTCCATTGTCATGAATATTACATAACTCAACAATGTTATTATTTCCAGATATTGCAATTCCCTTTGTGTTGTCTGATGAATTACAAATATCCAATCCATAAACTTTCCAATAATCCCCATTTAATATTAATATACTATTTGAGTTTTCTGGTATCTGAGAACCGTCTAAGATTACTTTTCCTGCATCCTGTGCCATAAGTGTAATCATATTGTCTGCCGTACCACTTACACTGTAAGGAATTGTAATTGCACTTGTAAGATTGTAAGTACCATTTTTCAAATAAATTACTTGTCCTGGCTGTGCATATTTTACAGCTGTATAGATATCAAATGGTGATGAATCAGTACCTTTACCACTTGAAGTTCCATCTGCTGATGCAACAATTGTTTGACCTTGATTACCATATGTTTTATATGTTACTGATTTTTCAATGACAATTGGATCATATGAAGCCAATACAACTTTTGATTTATCTGCTTCAATAGTTGTGATTAACTTTGTAGTTCCTTTTACAAGTTGCATATTGTATGTGATAGTTTCACCTGCTGCAACATATTTTGTAAACAACTGAGTACCATTACCATCTGTTAATGTTACTTGACCAGCCCAGTTACCATAATATCTATAAGTATAATCACTTGTAGCTGTAGTCGCACCAGCAAATACGAATAAATTTTGTGGTGTATATTCTTTATCCCATGATGATGGATCCAATACTGGATCACTTTGTGGATTTCTTGATTCAAAGCTTATATCTGAGAATGTTGCTTTTACTCCACGTGCTGCTGCAAGACCAACATATACTTTATCAGCATCTTGTTTTAATAACTTGCTTGCATCGTATGCGTGGATAACTCCATCTACGCCTGCCATTGTTGCAGAATAACCGTTGTTATCTTTTGTCAAAGTAAATGTAAATGTATCTTGACATGTACCAGCTGCAAGGTTAGCAGTACTTATAACTTGAGTTGTATCTAAATTAGTCTGGAAAGCATTAGATTGATCTACTATTCTTTTTGATGTATCTATTCCGGTTGGATCTGTACAACCAGTAACTTTTCTCAAACTTGTTCCACATGAATATGTTGTTTTAACTCCGCCTACTGGAGTAAACTCTGTTTTAGAAACACCAGCCATATAGAAGTTGATTCCTGCTGCTAAATCATTCTTACCTGGGTTACCGATTGTATCAGCAACCATTAAACCAAAGCCTGACTGATTATCCTTTATTGCAGTTACTTTAACTGTAGCTTTCATAACAAAATTTTCTTCTGCCGCTTTTACTTCAGTATAATAAAATGAAAATCCATCATTAGATGATGCTAATTTACCATCCGTAGCATATATATATACGCTTCCATCTGCATTAACCGTTACATCACCATTGGCTTTATTAGCATCTGCTTGTGTACCAACATATGCTGTATTCCATATACGTTCAACTGTTGCTGAAACCTTCTTATCGTATGTTATTTCTTTTGTAGCAGCTGGAGCAGTTCTTACAGCTGTAATTTTAAATGTGTAATTTGTATCTGCTGTTAATCCTGTTACAGTATATGAAGTTGTAGCAATTCCTGCTTTAGCTACTACATAAGCTGTATCAGCTTCACCTACTTTTTTATAAGATACTGTATAAGTATTAGCTTCATTTACTGCATCCCATACAAATGCAACTCCGCCTTTACCATCACCAGTAGCCGATACTACTGTTGGTTCAGTTAATGCTGCTGCATAAGATACAGCTGCACTTGTAACGATCTTATCTGTTGTTTCATCAGCACGTTTTGCTGTAACTCTAACTGTATATGAGCCTGAAGCACTAACAGCTAAAACAGAATCGCCACTTGCCTGAGTAGTAGCAGTTTTTGCAATTGTTTTTGTATCTACTACTGCATTACTAGAATCAAGTAAATCTACTACAAGTGAATCTGCACCATCTGTACCAAGATTCATTGTCCAAGTTGCTTTAATATCAGCACCTACCTGAACAGCGGTTACTGATGGACCTGTTACTGTTGACCAAGATTTTCTTGGTTGTGTCCAATCAACAGAAGTAGCTGCTAGCGCTGCTAAACCTGTTACTCTAAACTGATATGAACCTGATGCCAAAGCTGACATATCCTGTGTTGTTGTAATTGCATCTTGTGCAACTGTACCAACTGCTGTCCAAGTAGTACCAGCATCATTTGAATATTCAACCAATGTTGTCTCCGCACCTGAACCACCAGTTGCTACCCAATTTATAGTAGCTGTACTACCTGAAATTGATGATGTTACATTGGAAATTGCTGATTTTGCACCAGTTACTGTTGCTGTTTCAGTAACAGTTGCACTATATATTCTAAAACCTCTATTATTTGCATCAGATGGTGAAATAATTTGATATGTTCCAGCTGGTAAGTTTGAATAACTAAACTCAACTGCAGCTGTTCCGGTTACTGTTACTGTTGTCTTACCAGAACCCTCAGTCATCAAAACATTTGTTGAATTACTTAACCCAACTGAAGATGTATTCGCAGAACTTGTACTACCTGCTTTAATAATTACAGTTGAAGTACCTGTAGTAGTAAACTGAAGTCCACTAGTTAATGCTTTTCCTACCTCTAATGAGAAGGTATCACTATTACCTCTTTTTGTTGTATTAGTTGTTTGTACACTAGTAATCGGATCAGTAGTAATTATACCAAATGTGGTAAAATAACCATTTTGATATTTAGTTCCATTCGCTATTGCAGTACTTTTAGCTACTAGGGGTGTTGCAAGTTCTGTCGCAGCATCAAAAGTATTGGTAGTTGTTCCGGCCTTTGCCGTTGTTAGCGCGAAATCTGTTGGAATCAACCCAACAATCATGAGTGTTGCCATAAGTACAGCAATTACCCTTTGCCTTCTTTTCTTCTTCATAATTTCCTCCTATTATTTGTTAATTATTAACCCTTCGGATGCAAAACATTCCCAGCACAATACAATGCTTTTTAGGTAGTAATAATGCAATCCAACTATTTCTAATTATAGTCTGACAAGCCTCATTTAGTCAACTAAAATATGGTAAATATGTCATTATTTAATTAAATAATCGACTGTTTTTTGTAGTTATTGTATAGTTTAATGAAGCCCACATGTAATATCTGGTAAATAATCGTAAAATGTAACTATTATTAGCCATAAACACTAATTAATGTGTATAATTTCATATATTAATTTAGACTAATTATAACCACAGCTCAAAAGCAAAAAAAGCACTCAGCAATTCCGCTATTTCCAGAATCACCGAGTGCCTAATTACTAATTGCCTATTTAATCACTTATATCTGTTTTATTATTTATCTCTTGCTATTAATTACACCACAAATTATTTCAAATGAATCCTTTCAAAATCCTTAACGGCAATTGGTCTGCCAAAATAGAATCCCTGGATAAAATCAACCCCAATTTCTTTAAGGAATTCATATTGTTCGACTTTTTCAACACCCTCAACACAGATTTTTGTACCAATCGTCTTAGATAATTCAACGATCAATTTAACGAACGCCTGTGCATAATCATCTTCTAATATATCATCAATAAATGTCTTATCTACTTTGATAATATCAAGTGGTAGCTGTTTGATGTAATTTAGCGATGAGTATCCTGTTCCAAAATCATCCAATGCAATTCCAATGCCAAGTGCTTTTATTCCTTTAATAATCTTCATGACGCGTTCCATATCATTAATTGCAAATGTCTCTGTAATCTCAAGAACAATATTTTTAGGATTCACTCCTGTCACATCAATCATTCGACTTATATTTTCAACAACATTCTTCTGAAGCAATTGCACAACCGAAAGATTAATGTTAACTCTAAAATCTGGATGACCTTTTTCATTCCATTCTCGGCATTTTTTGCAGGCCGCCTCTAAAACATAATCTCCAATATAGGTGATTAATCCCAGATACTCCGCTAGCGGAATAAACTCTCCAGGTGCCATAAAACCTAATGCTTTACTATCCCATCTAACAAGTGCTTCACAAGAAACACACTCCCCAGTAAATGTATCAACAACTGGCTGATAGTAAACTACAAATTCAGTACATTCTGAAGCAACCGCTAATCTCATGTTATTTTCGATATCAAGACGCTTCGAGGAATTACTGTCATTGCCTTCATCATAATAAGTATATCTGTTCTTACCGCTCTTCTTTGCTTCATACATAGCGATATCTGCTTTTTTGATAAGTTCGTTCACATCTGTTCCACTATGTGGGAACACAACAATTCCCATACTCATAGTACAATAATACTCAGTTTCCATGAGGTACCAAGGTTTATTAAATATTGTTGTGACCTGCATGATAATATTGTCTATATTTTCGTATAGCTCAGGCAAAATGATAATAATAAATTCATCACCGCCCATTCTATAACAATTTCCACGAAGTCCAGGTATGCTTTGAAGCCCTGCTGCAATCTGCTGTAAAAGTATGTCCCCAAACTGATGACCAAGTCCGTCATTGATATGCTTAAAATCATCTAAATCTATAAACAAAACAGCACCAATTGCGTTTTCCTTTATAGCACTTTTGATTATTTTTTGCAAATCGTTCTCACATCTCATTCTATTGTATAGCCCCGTTAAGAAATCATTATGAGCTTGATATTCTATCTTTTGCTGATTCTTTTTTTTCTGTGTAATATCCATTGCTGTGCATATTATAACCCGGCTTCCGTCAATCCAAGTCAAATCAGCGAATTTGATTTCAAACCAAAGTCCAGACTCTGAATCATAATATTCTGTAGCTCTCCCATTGTAAACAAAATCTACATCGAAAAAGTCTTCAATTCCAGCTTTCATGGAACGTCTTATTTCTTGTGACTCCTGTGCAATTCTATTTTCAAAAAGAACTGTTGCATTGTCTTTGTTACATACAATTATTCCACTTCCAATATTACTAAGTATTTCTTTTAACACCTCGTAGGAAGATAACAAAGAATTACCAGTTATTTTTTTCTGTGCAATGCTTTGAATTATAATCGAGATATCATTAATAAATTGAATCTGCATCTTATCCCACTCAATTGCTCTTTCGCTGTCAAAGATAGCAAAATACATTGCAATTACACCATTAATCACTATTGGTACAGTAACGCAGGTTTTTACACCTAACATATCCATAATTTTTTTATATTTATCATCTACAAAATTATCATTCAATATAAGAACATCATTACGGCATATTGTAAACTTAGAAAGTGGTCTGTCATTAATCATCAAATTACGACCTACTTTTGATTTATAATCAACAATTGTGCTAATCAATGTTCCATTCGGATTGATTTGTAGTAAACAAGCATTCGTTGTATTTAAATATTCTTCCGCCTTTCTCAAAATGAATTCTACAATATCTGTAAATGATTCATTTGATTCAAGCATCTGAACTATATCAGTGAGGACTTCATCCTTCTTACTATTCTCTGTCAAAACGTCACCTCAAATCTATATTTTATGTTTAGTAATTTATCAAACTTATAAAATAACATATACATTGCCATTATACCCTAATCTAGTATATTTGTGAACATAAAAATCATGATATAGATATAAATATTATTATTTTTCATATTTTAATTGAGAAATCACCAAAATCATGTTAAAGTAAGTATATGTAAATTTACTAATCAATATATTTTGGAGGCATTTATGGATGTAATTCGTTATACAACAATACTAAAAGCAAGCGGTGCTGAATATAAAAAAATAGTATTTTGGAATAGATTTCTTAGAAACAAACTGGAACCAATTATTTCAATTATTCCAGCTCTTACAAGTATTGTGCTTTTATTTTTGGGATTTTATAATCCATTTTTTATATTTGCATATATCATATTTTGTGTTTATCCTTTTTTTATATATACACAATTTAGAAGTGCTGTGGATTATCATCTAAAACATAGAGATCAGTCAGAAACTGCTCCTTGTGAGATAACTTTCATGGAAAATGGAATCCTCGCTGAAATCAATGAATATGACCTGCGATATCTATATCACTGGAATGATTTCACAACTATCTATGACAAGTATGGTTACTATATGATGTTCAAAAAAGGTGAAATGCTTGTTATGCTTCGCAAAGCAGATATCCCTGCTGAACTTCAAAAACCAGTAAAACAGTTTATGTCTAACAATGTAAATCAAAATGAGTGCGTGCTCCCATTTTAAGAATCATATAAGAATGGGCTGTTGCAAAATAACTAATTACTAGATTAGTTATTTTTGCAACAGCCCATTTTTTTACAACATAAACTTACTTATAACTTCTTTCCCAATAAAATAGCTAATTCCTAAGCAGTTGATGATAATTCCACTTGCATCTAATTCCTCTATTAGATTAACTAATTCTTTAAAGCTAAATAGCATTGTTTCATTTTTTCCTATATAGCATTTGTCTAATTCAAAGCCATCTGTAAATGCAGGAATTGCAATTACTGGTTTCCCATCTTTAGATTCTACTTTGTCACTAAGGTCGATAAAAGGATGCATTATCTGAACTTCTTCATCAGTCTCAGTTTTGGTACAAGGAACCATAAACTCTGCATTTTGAATATTTTTGATCATCTTTTCTTGTCTTGACTCCAGCATATTAATTCTTGCAGTAATATCAACTTTCTTTCTAAATTCCTGAAAAAACGAAATCATTGTCTGCTGTAATGCTGGATTTGTTATGTAATTCTCATCAAAAAATTCTAGATATGAGTATAATTCTTCACGTGCAACTACAAATGGTTCACATTTACCATCTATAAAACGAATTGATTTGTAACCATTTCTATACATATGACTTACTTCATTCTTAAATTTTTGACTATCAACGTCTATAATTGTTATCTTAAATCCAGCCTTTTCAAGTTTTTCTATAATTTCTTTGTGGTTGACATAATCAAACAATACTAACATGTCTTTATCTAATTCATATGGATAACCTGTCGAATCGCAATATACAATCCATAATCTATCTGCCTTCTTAATCTTATCAATTACAACCGGACGGAACTTATCAATAACTTGTGCGAAATAATTAGCATCCGTATCTTTCCCTATTTCATTTGCTTTAAGGATACAATTATTTAAAATATCTGATTCTAAATAAATACTATCTGATAAAGATAAATTCTTCATCATATTCGTACCATTATCTTTGTCTTCCACCATATGTTTTATTAATTCTTGTGCTCTTTTCTGATTCATAATTCTCCTCATTTCTGTGTATCTTTCAAAAGCTTTCAGAGTGCATAGCATTCTTGCAAGCGAATCTTTGATTCGCTTTATTCATACTTTCTATAGAATATCACATTTTTTTATGCATCGCAATGATAATCACAGATGTAATCGTCTTATGCAATCTCCTTAGGTGATCGCCTTAAACCCAAAAGGATGAATTGCAAGCTTGCTTGCAATTCATCCTTCCTACTATAAATATTCCTCAATTCGTAATATTTATAGTTTAGAAATATCAACCATTGATAATGTTTTATTGTTCTGCGCATGCTCAAGACTTGTAAGCAATGCATTCACTGTATCAAGACTTGTTAAGCAGTGAATTCCCGTTTCGATTGCATAACGTCTAATAATAAAGCCGTCCTTTGCTTTATCTACACCATTTGAAGGAGTGTCAATTACAAGGTCTATTTTGTGTTCAAGAATTAAATCAAGAAGTGTTGGTGCTTCCTGCTCTGCTTTATTGACTTTGATTGCAGTTACTCCTCCATCATTAAGGGCTTTCGCAGTACCTCTTGTCGCAAATATCTTGTATCCAAGCGCTTCAAATCTTCTTCCAATTTCAATAATGTCTTCTTTGTCTTCATCTTTAACAGTAATGATAACCTGTTTGTACTTTGGAAGGTTAATTCCAGCTCCCTGAAAGGCTTTATATAGCGCTTCATTGAAGTCTTTGGATATACCAAGACATTCGCCTGTTGATTTCATTTCTGGCCCTAGGCTGATATCAGCGCCTCTGATTTTTTCAAAAGAGAATACAGGCATCTTGATTGCGATGTGATCTGATTTCTTTTGAAGTCCAGGTGTATAACCTAAATCCTTAATTTTATTTCCAACGATAACTCTTGTTGCAAGTTCTACAATAGGAATACCTGTTACTTTACTAATGTAAGGAACTGTACGACTTGAACGAGGGTTTACTTCAATTACGAATACTTCTTCATTCGCTACAATAAATTGAATATTAATAAGACCCTTTACATGAAGTGCTTTTGCAAGTCTTCTTGTATATTCTACGATTGTATCTATTGTTTTTATCGATAGGGTCTGTGCTGGATATACAGAGATACTATCTCCTGAATGGATACCAGCTCTTTCGATATGCTCCATAATTCCTGGTATGAGGACATCTTCTCCATCACATACTGCATCCACTTCAACTTCTTTACCTACTAGATATTTATCTACAAGTATTGGATGTTCTTGCTGAATTCTATTGATAATTTCCATGTATTCTGTAACATCTTCATCTGAAATAGCAATCTGCATACCTTGTCCACCAAGTACATAAGAAGGTCTAACAAGTACTGGGTATCCAAGTCTATTCGCTACTTTGATTGCTTCTTCGCAGGTATATACTGTACCACCTGCAGGTCTTGGGATTTTACATTCTTCAAGTATTTTATCAAATAATTCTCTATCTTCTGCTGCATCAACGTCTGCTGCGCCTGTACCAAATATAGGCACGCCCATCTTCATTAAGCTTTCCGTCAACTTAATTGCAGTTTGGCCACCAAACTGTACTACTGCACCATCTGGCTTCTCTCTTTCAACAATGCTTTCAACATCTTCTGGAGTAAGTGGCTCAAAATATAACTTATCTGCAATATCAAAGTCAGTACTTACTGTTTCAGGATTGTTATTGATAATAATTGTTTCGTAGCCTTCCTTTTTAAATGCCCATGTACAATGTACAGAACAATAATCAAATTCAATTCCTTGTCCAATACGAATAGGTCCTGAACCAAGCACTAAAACTTTCTTTTCTGGTTTTGTTTCAACTGCTTCATTCTCTCCATCATAGCATGAATAGTAATAAGGTGTGGAAGCTTCAAATTCAGCTGCACAAGTATCAACCATCTTGTATGCTGCTCTAATGTTATATTCATTTCGAAGGGTCTTAATCGCTTTCTCCGTCTTACCTGTAAGATTACCAATTACAGTATCTGGAAATTCAATTCTTTTCGCTTCATATAATAATTCTTTTGTAAGTGGCTGTGTTTTAAGTGTTTTTTCCATCTCAACGATAATGGCAAGCTTGTCTATGAACCATAAATCAATTTTCGTGATTTCATGCATAATTTCAGGATCCATACCTCGTCTTATCGCTTCAGCTATTACCCAGATTCTTCTATCATCAATGACTGCAAGTTGTTCTTTCAATGCATCTTCTGATAGAGCTGAGAAATCATACGACATCAAGCTATCAACATGTTGTTCAAGTGAACGAATAGCTTTCATGAGTGCGCCTTCGAAGTTCGTGCAGATACTCATAACTTCACCGGTTGCTTTCATTTGAGTTGTAAGCGTTCTCTTTGCTGTAATAAATTTATCAAATGGAAGTCTTGGAATCTTTACTACACAATAATCTAGTGCTGGTTCAAAACTTGCATAAGTCTTTCCTGTAATTGTATTTGTGATTTCATCAAGTGTATATCCAAGTGCAATCTTAGCTGCAACCTTGGCGATTGGATAGCCAGTTGCCTTAGAAGCTAGTGCTGAAGAACGGCTAACTCTAGGATTAACTTCAATTACGCAGTACTCAAAACTTGTTGGGTGAAGTGCATATTGGACATTACATCCACCAGTGATTTCAATTTCATTAATGATATTAATCGCTGAAGTTCTAAGCATCTGATATTCTTTATCGGAAAGTGTCTGTGATGGTGCGACAACGATACTGTCTCCTGTATGAACACCAACTGGGTCAAGATTTTCCATATTACATACTGTAATACAGTTTCCGTTGCTATCTCTCATTACTTCATATTCGATTTCTTTCCAGCCTGCAATACAT
>Ga0302215_10002767_pt1 | contig 11966 bp, 9 predicted proteins | sample II_Fen_N3_1_FD_194580 | JGI IMG/M metagenome (GOLD analysis project Ga0302215, IMG submission 194580) | Peat permafrost microbial communities from Stordalen Mire near Abisko, Sweden - II_Fen_N3_1 | ecosystem: Environmental > Terrestrial > Soil > Wetlands > Permafrost | place: Sweden: Abisko... | reverse complement strand
GAGAGGGTTCAGTGAGGCTTGGCCCAACCAACCCCCAACCAACCCCCAATCAACCCCCAATCAACCCCCAATGAACCCCCAATCAACTCCCTTTGTATACAGAATGAAAGCAGAATCATATGTGAATAAATAGAGGTGAAAAAAAACATTTCAGATGAATTTTAAAGTTTCTGTAAAGGGTGTAATTCCTGAAAATTTAATTGTAATTGAATACTTATATACCCTACGGTGAGGTCTTAAGAGAAGAAAATATTGAATTGGCATTTAGTTTTTACCGAATGTGTTTTTTTTCTTACCTTTGCATTTCGTTTTAAGGAATGAAAGTGAAAGTTATATGTCTGAAAAACAACAGATATTTAGGTAAATCAGTAGGATAAAAATGAATTGTAAATAGTAAATAAGAAAATTGTAAATAAAAAAATATGGAGCTCGCAAGTAAATACTCTCCCAACGACATTGAATCGAAATGGTATCAATACTGGTTAGATAATGGTTTTTTTAAATCGCAACCCGATGGAAGAGAGGCTTATACCATTGTGATACCACCTCCAAATGTGACCGGTGTACTGCATATGGGACATATGCTTAATAATACGATTCAGGATATTTTGGTACGCCGGGCACGTATGTTGGGAAAAAATGCATGCTGGGTACCCGGAACTGATCATGCTTCCATAGCTACCGAAGCTAAAGTGGTAGGGAAGCTGGCAGCTGAAGGAATAAAGAAAACGGATCTTACACGTGATGAATTTCTGGAAGAAGCCTGGAAATGGACTAACAAACATGGCGGGATTATTCTTGAACAATTAAAAAAACTTGGAGCTTCATGCGATTGGGACCGAACGGCTTTTACAATGGATAAAACACGCTCGGAAAGTGTGATAAAAGTATTTTGCGATTTAAATGACAAAGGTCTGATTTATCGCGGAGTTAGGATGGTGAACTGGGATCCGAAAGCTTTGACCGCTTTATCGGATGAAGAAGTGATTTTTAAAGAACAACAGGGAAAGTTGTTCTATTTAAAATACAAAATTGTTGGGGAAGATGGATTTGCTGTTGTGGCAACCACCCGTCCTGAAACTATTATGGGCGACACAGCCATGTGCATCAATCCGAATGATGAAAAAAATGCCCATTTACGTGGTAAGAAAGTCATTGTACCGCTTATTAACCGGGTGATTCCTGTTATTGAAGATGAATATGTGGATATTGAATTCGGAACCGGTTGCCTGAAAGTTACTCCTGCACATGATGTGAATGACTATATGCTGGGTGAAAAATATAATTTGCCTTCCATCGATATTTTTAACGATAATGGTACCCTGAATGAAAACGGGGCCCAATATGTTGGAATGGATCGTTTTGATGTTCGTAAACAAATTGAAAAAGACCTTGAAGTTGCCGGTCTGCTTGAAAAAACCGAACCTTATACCAATAAAGTTGGTTTTTCGGAACGCACCGATGCAGTGATTGAACCGAAGCTTTCGATGCAGTGGTTTATGAAAATGGAAGAACTTGCCAAGCCGGCACTTAAGGCAGTGATGGAAGATGACATCAAATTGTACCCTGCAAAATTTAAAAACACCTACCGTCACTGGATGGAAAATGTGAAGGACTGGTGTATTTCACGTCAACTGTGGTGGGGGCATCGCATTCCGGCATATTTCCTGCCTCAGGGTGGATATGTGGTGGCAGAATCAAAAGAAGAGGCCTATCAAAAAGCGTTGTTGATTGTAACTTATCCGTTGACCATAGACGATTTGCGTCAGGATGAAGATGTGCTGGATACCTGGTTTTCTTCTTGGTTATGGCCGATTTCGGTATTCGATGGCATCAATCATCCGGATAATGAAGATATAAAATATTATTATCCGACGAATGATTTAGTCACTGCTCCAGAGATACTTTTCTTCTGGGTGGCACGAATGATCATTGCCGGATATGAATACAGAAAAGATTTACCTTTTAAAAATGTATACCTGACGGGTATTGTACGCGATAAACTGGGACGTAAAATGTCGAAATCATTAGGTAACTCACCCGATCCACTGGATTTGATTGCACACTATGGTGCTGATGCAGTACGGTTGGGCATGTTGCTTACTTCACCGGCCGGGAATGATTTGCCGTACGATGACAGTTTGTGTGAACAGGGTCGTAACTTCAATAATAAGATTTGGAATGCTTTCCGCCTGGTAAAAGGGTGGGAGATAGCCGAAATTCCTCAACCCGAGTCAGCACAACTGGCAGTGAAATGGTTTGATGCACAATTAGGAAAGACACTCCTTGAGATTGAAGATTTATTCGAAAAATACCGCCTGTCGGAAGCTTTGATGGCAGTTTATAAACTCTTCTGGGATGAATTCTCCGCCTGGTACCTCGAAATGGCCAAGCCGGTATACCTTCAACCAATCGACCGGGTAACTTACGAAGCGACCCTTGGTTTCTTTGATACTTTGTTGAAAGTATTGCATCCGTTTATGCCGTTTATCACCGAAGAACTCTGGCAGGCTATGGAAGAACGTAAAGAAGGTGAAAGTATCATGATCCAATTGCAACCAAAAGCAGGAGCTGTTGATGAACTTTTGATTTCAAATGTAGAATACGCAAAAGAAATTATTGCCGGAGTACGTGCTATCAGGTTGCAAAAAAATATACCAAATAAAGAATTGCTGAAATTACAGGTTATAGGTGGATACAATCCTAAATTTAATTCCATCATTACTAAACTGGGAAACCTGGAATCCATTCAACCTGTTACTGATAAAGCACCTGGCTCAATTTCATTTCTGGTAGGAACATCCGAATTTGCCATCCCAATGGGGAGCCTGATTAACGTGAAAGAAGAAATTGAGAAAATGGAAGCAGATATCATTTACTTCCGGGGTTTTTTAGAATCTGTAGCCAAAAAACTTGGTAATGAACGATTTGTTGCCAACGCTAAACCGGAAGTGGTAGATGCTGAACGTAAAAAACAAGCAGATGCGGAGAGCAAGATTGTTTCATTGAAAGAAGGAATAGTGGCATTGATGAAATAATATTGCAAGAACTAACACTCATAATAATCGGACAAATCAGAGGAGTAACTTCTGGTTTGTCCGTTTATTTTATTTAGAAGTTTATAATTAAAGGAAATTTATTTGAGATTTAATAAGAAATTTATAAATTTGCAAATTAGAAATAAGTAGAAAAAAGCTTTCAAACATATTGAATTATAGTCCTTTAAAGAATTTGTAAATCTTAATGATAACTGTTTTATGAAAAATAATAAAATCATAGTAAAGGTTCTGAGATTTCAATTCTTAGGATTGAAACTGAAGAATATATATCGTTGACTGACATTGCAAAACATAAAGATGCAGTCAGTACGGATGATATAATTAAAAACTGGTTAAGAAATCGAAATACGATAGAACTACTTGGTTTTTGGGAGCAATTGTATAATCCGAATTTTAAACCCGTCGAATTCGACGGGTTTAAAAAACAAGCAGGACTTAACAGTTTTACAATGACTCCTAAAAAATGGATTGAGTCAACAAATGCAATAGGTATGGTTTCAAAATCCGGAAGATATGGAGGAACGTATGCCCACAAAGATATTGCTTTTGAATTTGCTTCATGGATTTCAATTTAAATTAAACTGTATATTATTAAAGAATTTCAGCGTTTGAAAAACGAAGAAAGTGACCGGCTGAAATTAAGTTGGAACCTGCAACGTACTATTTCAAAGATAAACTATAAAATTCATACAGACGCAATAAAGGAAAGCCTGATTCCGGAAGAGATAACGCAACAGCAGGCAAATATGGTTTACGCTTCAGAGGCTGATCTATTGAATGTAGCTTTGTTCGGAATTACTGCAAAACAATGGAGGGATGTACACCCGGATGAGAAAGGTAATATGCGTGATAAGGCATCATTGGAACAACTTATCGTATTAAGCAATCTTGAAAGTATGAATGGATTGTTCGTTTCGCAAGGGTTATCACAACATGACCGACTTGTACAACTCAATAAAGTGGCTATTGTACAGATGAAATCTTTATTGGGGAATTCTTCTGTATTAGGATTGATTCAACAGGATAAATAGTAACAGAACACAACAGGTACAATACGATTCGAATGTTGATATCCGAATTGTAATCCAAATAAAATGATTATTTAAGGTTTGTTTAATAACTTGCAATAAAAGCAAAAACGGACAATTCTGAAGATCAACTTCTGACTTGTCCGTTTTTAATTTAAAATTGAAATCAACGTTTCCCGGGTTTCCAGATAAAGCTTCCGATTGCAAGGATCAAAATAAATCCACTCAGGATAAATGCCCAGATATTAATTTTTCGGGACTCGGCTTCAATGACATAATCGGCAGGTATCATCCGGTAAGCGGTAAGTTTCCAGTTCATGGTATCTCCATGTAAAACTGCATCGTTGGATTGAATTATTTTTCCGGGTAAAATTAATTTGTAATTAAATGCCCCGCCGAAAAACAGGAAAGATTTCTGATTGTTGAAATCCTGCTCAAATTTTACCATAGGACAGTTTTCCGATTTCCAGAATTTTGAAAAGCTAGTTGTCTTGAAGTAATTATCCAGTATTTTATCCATATTAAAATTTTCAGCATTATTAACTTTAACATTGAAAATTGTGTCTTTTATTAATGTAAGACGGTTTTTCGAAACCTTTAACTGATCAATTTTTTCGTAATTTTCTAAAAGAATCTTATACTCTAAATCCCATAAATTTTTATTAAACCATTTTCGAAAATTGTCCTCTATATTACCCACATATTCCCTTATTTCAACTCCATTCAACCCTTTAAGAATATCAGGTTTTCCGGTAAACCAAAACATTGCTTCATCTTTTGTCATGAATTTTTCAATAGGAATAACGAAATTGTTTTTTACTTTAGGATAAATCTCCTTATAAGAATAATAAGTATAAAACCAACGGAATTTTATGCTCAACAAGTGTTTAACTTTGAAATTACTCCATGGATGTGTTCGTTTTAGCTTGAAAAGAGTATCCATATCATCAGCCGATTTATAGTTCCGCCATGCATAAACTATTAAATCCTGTGAGATTCCATCCCTATTGGAAGTTTGTTTTTTTATTTCTAACGTTTGATTTATGTTTTTTTGGATTGAATCATACAACGTTTTTTGTATCGGGAATGTAGAATTTATTTTTGAATTCTTATATTTCCATGAAATTTTCCAGGAAGAATTAATGATAACCGGAAACGGATTAAGATTGGAAGCAGTATCTCCCAAAAGAAACTTAGGATTGACATTTTCAGTGAACTCACGATAACATGAGCCGTCAGGGGCAATGACGGTTAACATATCACTTGGATGAGTGCACGAAACAACGAATAAAACGACAGAATAAATTAATGATTTAATAGTTGAGTTCATGAGGTTATTTCTTTAATTGTTGATCAAACGATTTATAGATTTTGTTTTTTATGGAATTCTGATTTAAATGGCACATATATATAGCCAATAGGTTGGCCCCGGAAGTGTGTTGGTTTTGCAGACAAATAGAATCTATATTGATTTTTAAATTAAAATTGTTTGTTTGTTTATATGAGGTGAAAGATACAGATTCATTTTGTTGAAAACAGAATAATCCTACCAGTAATATTGCAGCGGAAGTTGACAATGTTCTTACCCACATTAAAACAGTTGGTTTCCTGTTCTTTGATTTGTCCTTTATTTTTAACATTATGCTATCTGTCAACAATTCAGAATCCAGTAATTCAGGGTTTGTTGATTGAAGTTTTTGAATTAAATTATCCAGTTTATTTTCCTTAATTACCATAATCTTGATTTTGTATTATTTCTAATTTCCTGCGGATTGATTGTCTGGCAAGGTACAGATTGCTTTTAATTTTTGCAGGAGTCATTCCTGTAATTTGTATTATTTCATCGATCTCTATTTCCTCCAGATAGCGTAAGGTGAAAACAATTTTTTGTTTCGGAGTAAGTTCATTGGTGAGTCTAAGAATTATTTCGCCCAGTTCGGAATTAATAATAGTTTGTTCAACGCTATCATTTGAAATAAGGGAATAGAGTTTTTCGTCAATTGTTGTGTTTTGGTACCTGTGTTTTGATGATTTTAGTTTATCCAGGCACAAATTCGAGGCAATGGCATAGATCCATGTACTAAACTTTTTATCTGTTTTATAAGCCGATAAATTCAACCATACTTTAATAAAGGTTTCCTGGACAGTGTCTTTAGCTTCTTCTTCATTACACAGCATTCTAAAAACTAACGAATAAATCATATATTGGTAGCATTCCACAATTTTCCGGAATGCTTTGTGGTCATTCAGTTTGGATGATGCTATCAATTCATTCAAAGTTGATTTATCCATTTTTAAATTTCTGTTTATATATGATACGACAAAAGTAATAATTGGTCGAAAAGTATATCTAATATTAAATAATATTCGAAAAAAGGACAAATTCAATTGCTCGAACTTGTCCCTTGTTTTTAATATTGATAATTAAATATCCGGTAATTTAATTTCAAACTTCTACTTCTTAGTAAAGTCCCCTGCGTAGATTAAAACAAATTTAGAAGTATCAAAGTATTTTTTCAAAATGACATTTACTTTACTCACATCCAATGCTTTTACTTTGTTTTCATAATCGGTGTAATCTTTAAAAGTTTTACCCTGTTCTAAATAATCCCTGAATTGATAAACTAAGAAGTTGTCCATACTTAGAATCGTTTGACGTCCTTGCAGCCAGGATTTTAAAGAACTGTCAAATTCTTCTTTCGTAAATCCTTTGTCAACAGCTTTCTGGATTTCTTCTTTTATGGCACCATCCATTTTATCTTTATAAATCGGATTGAAAAAAGCATATATTCCCCAATTTCCGGTTGAATCGAAATGACTTCCTGAAACAAATGTACCGGCACCATAACTCATTCCCTCTGCTTCACGCAGTCGTTGGGGTATTCTTGATGAAAGAAAAGCTCCCCCGCCTAACATTTCATTTGCAATATCAACAGCAGGATAATCGGGATGATTATCTCCAATATTCAAATTCAGATTGCCTAAAACCATAGCATTTGTTTTGTCGTTTATCTGAATAATTTGCGATTGTGTTTTCACATCAAAATATTGTGTGGCAATTCGTTTATAAGCTACCTGAGGTGTCCAGTTGCCAAATGTTTTTTCCAAAAAATCTTTAGCCGCATTTTTATCTACACCACCAACAAATACAGAAAAGGATGCAACACCACCATAAAATTTCTGGTAAAACTTTTTCACCTCATCTAATTTTACAATACTAAGCTGAGCAAGGTTCTCATCAGTTGTCATGGAATATAACGGATGAGTTTTTGGATATTTAGATGTTACAGCAGTGAGTTTCTCACTTGCGACCAGCTGCGGTTCGTTTTTGTTTGTTTCAAGCTCGGCTTTCATCTCTAATTTTACTTTTTCAAATTCATCTGCATTAAAAGATGGATTGCGAAGTATATCATTTAAAATATCCATTGCATTTTTGAAATTTGATTTATCTGTACTTAGGTTTATAAATAACCCATCTACATTCGCAGAAACATTTAAATTTGTTTTATACTGGTTCAGTAAATCATTTATCTGTTGTTTAGTTTTAGTCTTTGTGCCTGTTTTAAGCATTCTTGCTGTAAGATTCGCAATCAGTGATTTTTCGCTTAATGAAGTCTCATCACCCATTCGCATTAATAAACGTGTCTCAATTTTATCGCCTTTTGTAGGTTTTTCTAATATTGCATATTTTCCACCGGATGTTAACTTTCCCTCTTCAGTTAACTTTAGAATGTTATCTATTGATGCATTAAAATTACCGATGCTTTTGTCCAGTATTTTACCTTTGTAATTATTTACCAATGCTGCAATATCTCCTACTTCTGCCACTTTAGTACGTTGATTATTAGTGTCGGGAATAAATTTCCCCCAGGTCCTGTTCGTAGTCAGGTAATAGGTTTTTGCAGCTCTTTGAATATCAGGTAAAGTAAGTTTTTCAACGTTGTCGCGGTATAAGAAGAAAAGTCGCCAGTCGCCGGCACCAATAAACTCAGTTAATGCAACCGTAAAATTAATAGTTTTATTATACGTGTTTTCAATGTTCTTGAGTAATTCATTTTTTGCCCGTGTCAGATCATCTTCTGTAAAATTTATTTCAGGTACTTTATTCATCGTTTCCAGAAAAGCATTTTGAGCTGTGTTCAAATCTTTATCCTTTGGAACTTCACATGCAAAATAACTAAAGCCGGGATCTTTCAAGGTTTGGGTATAACCATAAACAGAACTGGCAAGTTTTGTGTCAATCAAAGCTTTATAGAGTATTCCGGATGGATTGTTTGTCAGAATTGAAATCAAAGCATCATTTGCAGCAAAATCTTTATCCGAAAAACAGGGTGTATGATAAGCCATTCCAATATATTGAATATCACCACTACGTCTTAGTTCTACATAACGTTCTCCATCCTGAGGAGGCTCAACTGTATAAGTTTGTTCCAAAACGGTTGCAGGTTTTGGTATAGATGCAAAATATTGTTCGATCCAATTTAATGTTTGTTTTTCGTCGAACTTTCCACCAATAATCAATGTTGCATTATTTGGTTGATAGAACTTTTGATAAAATTTCTTTAATCTTGAAGCAGGAACCCGCTCAATATCTTCTTTACTTCCAATAGTTGATTTGCCATAATTATGCCATAAGTAAGCAGTTGATAAAATTCTTTCGGATAATATTGAGGAAGGATTATTTTCTCCAATTTCGAATTCATTTCTTACTACGCTGAATTCTTTGTCTAAATCGGACTGAAGAATTGCAGAGGTAATCATTCTGTCTGCTTCCATATCTAAAGCCCATTTAAGATTTTCATCCGTGGCAGGTAAAATTTCATAATAGTTTGTCCGGTCATACCAGGTTGTACCATTTGCTGTAGCTCCTTTATCAGCAATTGTTTTTTTTATATCAACAAATTTTGCTGATCGTTTAAACATCATGTGCTCAATTAAATGAGCCATTCCGGTTTCACCATATCCTTCGTGACGAGATCCAACATTATAAACAATATTTACAATGACATTTGATTGAGTTTGATCCGGGATTAAAAGAATTTTTAATCCATTGGGTAGATTGTAAGACTTTACACCTTCTACGGAGGTCTCAAATGTACAGGTTTGAGCCTGACAAAATGATATTGTCAGAATTGATAAGCAGATAAATAAGATTTTTTTCATTTCTTCTAATGAGTTTAATTGGTTTAAATGTTTTTGGAATGTTCTGAAATATTGTATTTAAGTTTAAAAGCTAATTCTTTATAATTTATTTTTTATGGTTTCTCTGAAGTCAGATTGTCGCTTATTTCATATTTTAAGACATAAATAAAAGGGAAAGTATTATATTCATTTAGAAATGTTGAAATAAATTACATACTGTAAACTATTATTATATTAATATCAAACAAAAATAGATTATTTAATTTGTACCTGATTATGTATTAACGTAATTTGTGACATTAAAGCAAAACTATTGAATTTATTTTGAAATTATATCCCTTATGTTTATTTTACAGAATATAAATTTTTAAATTTCAACTAAACAGCCAAAAAATCGAATGAATGTTTTATTAATCAATTAGATTTTTGTTCATATGCATAACTTTTCCTTGCCAGTTAAAAATGAAAGATATAACTTTGCATTTCGTTTTTTAAAACTGAAAATCATGTCTCTAACCTACCGGCAGCTTTGCCAGTTTACATGCGATGTTGCACGCTCTGCAGGAAAATTTATATTAGAAGAAAGTAAAAGTTTTAATGATTCAAAAATTGAAACAAAAGGTTTGCACGACCTGGTAAGTTATGTTGACAAAACTTCGGAACAACGTATTATAGCCGGATTGCATAAACTATTACCCGAATCGGGTTTTATTGCCGAAGAAGGTACTTCTGAAAAGCATGGTGAACGGTTTAACTGGATAATTGATCCATTGGATGGAACAACCAATTTCATTCAGGGAGTACCTGTTTATGCGGTAAGTATTGGCTTGTTGGAATATGATGAGCTGGTTTTGGGAGTTGTATATGAAGTAGGAAGGGATGAATGTTTTTATGCCTGGAAAGATGGCGGTGCATTCTTAAATGGTAAACCAATACATGTGTCCGATCGGAATGATATTCAGGATGCATTGCTGGCAACCGGATTCCCATATTCTAATTTCGATCTGCTTGACGGATATATGTCTTTGCTAAAATGGACAATGACAGAAGCCCGGGGTGTACGCAGACTGGGATCTGCTGCTACCGATCTTGCTTATGTTGCCTGCGGAAGGTTCGACGTTTTCTGGGAATATGATTTGAAACCGTGGGATGTTGCTGCAGGAGCGTTGATAGTAAAAGAAGCAGGAGGAGCGGTGACTGATTTTAATGGAGGGAACAATTACCTTTTTGGAAAAAAAATAGTTGCTTCAAACGGTTTACTGGATAGCTTGATATTGAAAAAGATAGCGGAATATATGTAATAAATATTTTATTTCTATATTCCTGTTTAATTGTAAATAGAAAATGAATAAATAGTAAATAAATTTATGCTAATCAACGAACGCGATACACGCAACGAACGCCTCCTGCTGGTAGCCGGTGAAATGATGACTGCTGCCCGTACAGCACCTAAAGGAAAAGGCATTGATATTATCGAGGTACTGATGTTAACAGGAGAAACAATCATTCAACTTTCAAAAGACATGATTGAATATTCTAATGAAACCGGTATGAAATTTATTACCCGTGATGCCGGTAATATTCTTCAGGCTGAGGCTATCATACTTATTGGTACAAAACAACAAATCCAAAACCTAAATTGTGGATATTGTGGTTTTGATACATGTGCTGAAAAATTGACTTATTCTGAAACTCCGTGTGCTGTTAATACGGTGGACGTGGGTATTGCAATAGGTTCGGCGTGTTCGGTCGCTGCTGATCACCGCGTGGACAGCAGGGTTATGTTTTCAGTAGGGAGGGTGGCTCAAAAAATGAATATGATGCCAGGTTGTAGTTCGATATATGGAATACCCATTAGCGGATCAACCAAGAATCCATTCTTCGACCGAATTTCAACAACGCCTACCGAGGTTTCAAAATAATCAATTAAAATATTAAAAATACATTTACACAAAAAGTTACAATTGGTTATACCAGAATTTTTTCACGCACTTACTTTTACATTTACAATTTATTTCAATAATAATTTTTCATTACAAAATACCTTATTTATAATTCAGAAGGAGTTTCACAGGTGTGCTAAGTAATTAATAATTAGTAATTAATAATTAATAATTAATAATTGTCACGACAATGAAATTTAAGCTGTTGTAGATTAATAAACAGATCATTAAATATCTACTATTACTTAATAACATTCTAAAAAATTGTTTGATCATTTTCATGTTACTTTATTTTTTCAAACAGGACTGTTACAATTGATATTTACTCTTGCTTATTTTACTTTTTATGGATATAAATACCTTTAAACAAAACGATAAACTCTGGACACAATCCTTTATAAGTGCTTGCACCAGTAATTTCCTCCTTTTTTTTGCATTTTACTTATTGTTGCCAGTTCTTCCACTTTATTTAATTGAAGAATTTCATACCTCTAAGTCGTATGTTGGAGTTATTTTGTCCTGTTACACCCTGGCAGCATTACTTATTCGTCCCTTTGCCGGTTTTATTCTCGACATCTTCAGGCGGAAACCCATCTACATTATAGCCTATTTTCTGTTTATACTTTCATTTGTTGGTTATCCACTTGCAACGTTGGTAAGTATGTTCTTATTTTTACGAATAGTTCATGGTTTTACTTTTGGATTGGTAACTACTGCCGGAAATAGCCTGATTGTGGATATTATGCCCGCATCCAGAAGAGGGGAGGGGCTGGGATATTTTGGGGTCTCAAATA
>Ga0302215_10002766_pt1 | contig 11967 bp, 11 predicted proteins | sample II_Fen_N3_1_FD_194580 | JGI IMG/M metagenome (GOLD analysis project Ga0302215, IMG submission 194580) | Peat permafrost microbial communities from Stordalen Mire near Abisko, Sweden - II_Fen_N3_1 | ecosystem: Environmental > Terrestrial > Soil > Wetlands > Permafrost | place: Sweden: Abisko... | reverse complement strand
AGAAGTTCACGATAAAAAAGAAGATGCTAAAAAGGATACTATCTCCAAAATTGGTAGCGCTGATTTAATTGATTTAAAAAAAGTTGATACTTTGAATTTACAACGATTAATTACTGGTATTTCTGAGGTTGATCGTGTCCTTGGTGGTGGTTTTGTGCCTGGATCATTAACACTTTTAAGTGGTGAGCCTGGTATTGGTAAATCCACTTTAGTAGCACAGATTGCTGATGCTCTATCTAAAGATAACGCTATTATTTATGTTAGTGGTGAAGAATCAGCCGCTCAAGTTAAAGGACGCTTAGAACGCTTAAACTGTTCTTTGGATAATTTGCGTTTTATTGGTGAAACTAATATTGAAAAAATCATTAGTTCGGTTTTAAAAGCTAGACCGGAGTTAATTATTATTGATTCTATTCAGACCGTTTATTCTTCACTTATTCCTTCAGAGGCTGGTAGTATCAATCAAATTAGAGCTGGAGCGGTTAAATTCTTGGAATTAGCTAAAGAACACGATATTTCCGTAATTTTAATTGGTCATATTACTAAAGACGGTCAGGTAGCTGGACCAAAATCATTAGAACATATTGTTGATACAGTTTTATATTTAGAAGCCGAAACAAATAATAACTATTGTTTACTTCGAGCAAGCAAGAATCGTTTTGGTTCAATTAGTGAATTAGGTATTTTAGAAATGACTGGCCTAGGCTTTAAAGAAGTTCATAATCCTAGTTTAGTTTTTATTGATGCCGCTCATGTTGATTTAGCCGGCTCAGTAATTGGTTGTGTGGTTGAAGGTACTCGTCCATTTTTAGTCGATATTCAATCTTTGGCTTCTAAGACTGTTTTTGGCTACCCTCAACGAAAGACTAGTGGCTTTGATTTAAACCGCTTACAGGTCCTATCAGCAGTGCTCAGTAAGCGTACTAAGATTAATCTAACTAGCCAAGATATCATTTTAAACGTAGTCGGTGGTTTGCGTCTTAATGACCCCGCCTTAGATTTAGCCGTTTGTGCCGCTATTATATCATCCCATTTAAATAAGAATTTTGATCGACATACTATTGTTCTAGGAGAAGTTGGTTTAGGCGGAGAGATTAGGGCCGTTTCTAAAATAGAGCAGCGTTTAGCTGAAGCTGAAAAGCTTGGCTTTACTCAGGCCATTATTCCTGATTTAGATGTTAAAGCTAAAAAAATAAAAATTATAAAACTCAAAAATTTAGCGGATTTAGTAGAATTTATTAGATAGTAAGAAAAAAGACCAATCAGTTGTTGATTGGTCTTTTTGTTTATAAAACTGCAATTTTACGCTGTCATTTTTTGTTTGCCTCTCCTTTGTTTTTGTTGTTGTTTGAGTTCATCTTTACGTTTTTGTGAAATCAGGTTTATTTCGCTGCTGATAAAAGTAAAGTATTTATCATCTTCCGGGTCCTTACTGGGTAGAATTTGATTAAGGGTAATAAACTTACCTAATTGTTCTGCCCAAACTCGAACGGTCCCCACATAAGTGATTTCTAATTTGTTGAAATCAATGGTCACAGTCGACATATCTTTCATAATGCAATTGAGTTTTTTGTAGCTTGGAGTGCTACAAATAAAATCAAAACTTCCTCTTTTCTTAATTACAGCCATGGCAGTGTTATTTTTAAAGTTCATACTAAATATTTGTCTAAAAATATTACACCCGTTTTTGAGTGTTTGTCAAATTAATTATAATATGCTAATTTTACTAAACTATGACTAATTTAGAATTAGATTACCTAAAATCAGAAGCGGGACAAAAGGCTTACAAAGAGCACTGTCTTGATAGTGATCCTAGATTAGAACTTTTGGTTTTGAAAAACCAAATTAGTAATCCTTTTTTTGGCGCCTTGGCTTCTTTAATAAAATTACGTCGAGCGGCTGTTAATAAATTTACTAAAAGTGAGGAGATGTTTTTTACTTCTTTAAGTCTAGAACAGTCTACTAGTGAACGAATTGCTAAATATATTGCTACTCGCTTTAAGGCTAATTGGACAGTCTCTGATTTAACTTGTAGTTTGGGAGCTAATACTATTTTTTTAGCTAAGCAAGTTAAGAAAGTAATTGCTGTTGATTTATTGGAGGAGAAAATAAATTGTGCTAAAGAAAATGCCGTTGTTTATGGCGTTGATAAAAAGATTGAATTTATTATTGGCGATGCTTTTTTAAATATTAATAAAGACGTTGATGCTTTCTTTTTAGATCCAGCTCGTGACCGAATAGGCGATACTAAAACTCGTTCATTTTTAAATTCTAGTCCGTCTTTGTTGGATATTATCCCACAATTATTTGCCGTAACTCATAATGTGGCGGTAAAAATTTCACCAGCTTTTGATTATGAAGAGTTAAAGCAATTGCCAGAAGAGCCAGAAATAGAAATAATTTCCGAAGATAATAGTTGTAAGATGGCTATGCTCTGGTTTGGTGATTTCAAAACTGCTAATCGTCGCGCTACTGGTTTTAGAAAAGAAGAATTTTTTTCTTTTATTGATGAACCGAACGTTATTGCTGATTTTTCTAAAGTTAAAAAATATTTATACGAACCAAATAAAGCAATTTCGAAAGCTCATTTAATTGATGAAGTGGCATTTAAATTTCAATTAGCTAAAATAGATTATAATTTATCTTTTTTAACTAGCGATGAATTAATTACAGATGCTGATAAAAATATTTTTAGAAAATTTGAAGTATTACATTTTGATAGATTTTCTTTAAAACAATTTCAATCATTTTTAAAAAAACAAAAAATAGAACGAGCGGAAATTATTGTGAAGCATTTTAAAATGACTGCTGATGAAATTAGAAAAAGATTAAAAATAAAAGAGGGTGGTGAATCAGTCATTATTTTAATGACTTTACAAAATCAAGAAAAAGTCTTTATATTAGCCAAAAAAGCTAATTAAGTCTAATTGTAATTTGACCATTATTGACAAATCTTGTCAAATATGATATATTTATAACATCAAAATAACGTATTGAATTAACAACTAAATACTATTGAATCATGAACAAGTTAAAAGTTTTTTTCACAGTTTCTGGTGCATTAATGATGGTTTATTTCTTTATTGCATTTTTCTTATTCATTTGGTCGGCTGGTGCTTACATCTTTGATGGCGCTCCTTTTTCTGAAGGTGGACACGGAATGCTCCTGGACATTTTCAACTTACCGGCTAAGGTTCTTTTTCTCATCGTGCTTAATTGTGTTTATTCTATATTTCAATTAAATCGTTTTTTCAAAAACAAAAGAAATATAGTATTACTCAACAATTTCTTTGAAAATCTTTTCAGCTAATTGAAAATCTTTTCAAAAAAAGAGACTCTCGTAACGACAGTCTCTTTTTTATTATTCTAAATGTATTTTTCGTTCCCACTCACCTAGTTTCATTTTAATAGCTGGGTGTTTTTTAAATTCTGGATCTTTATCTACTAAAGCGGCCGCTTCGTCCTTGGCTTTTTTAATTAGTTCATAATCAAAGAGTGAGCCAATCTGTAATTCATCAAAACCACTTTGCATAGTGCCATATAAATCACCACCACCACGTAATTTTAAGTCTATTTTAGCGAGTGTTAATCCGTCATTATGTTTTGTTAGCGCTTCTAGTCTCTCGAGTGTTTTGGGATTGGAAATATTTTCTTTAGTTGGTATTAAAAAACAATAAGAAGCTAAATCACTGCGACCAACTCGACCTCTAAATTGATGAAGCTGAGCTAAGCCAAAGCGTTCCGCTCCCTCAATAATCATAATGGTTGAATTTGGCACATCAACCCCAACCTCAATAACCGAAGTAGCTACTAGAATATTAATTTTGTTATCAGCAAAATCACTCATGATTTGTTCTTTGTCTTTAGCTTTCATTTTACCGTGAAGTAGGCCAACCACAAATTCTGGAAAAATATCTTTTTGTAATTTTTCAAATTCTGACTTAGCTGATTTTACGCCCAGCTTATCCGATTCATCAATTAAAGGACAAATAACATAAGTTTGGCGGCCTTTTTTTATTTCAGTGCGAATAAAATCGTAAGCTAAATTTCTATTTTTATCAGTTACAATTTTAGTAGCAATTGGTTGACGCCCTGACGGTAACTGGCTGATTAATGATAAGTCTAAATCACCGTAAATAGCGAGTGATAATGAACGGGGGATTGGTGTGGCTGTCATTGATAAAAAGTGTGGTACTAACTTCTTGTCACCACCAATAATCTTATGACGTTGATCAACACCAAAACGATGTTGTTCGTCAATGATTGCTAAACTAAGACGAGGAATATTAATTTTACTTTGAATTAAAGCATGGGTCCCAACTAAAATATCAGCTTCTTCTAAAACATTATCACCGACTAATTCAAAATTAATTTCTTCATAATTAGAAGTGAGTAGTGCCACCTTAATATTATATTTATATAGATAGTGAGATAGGGTTTTAAAATGTTGACGAGCTAAAATTTCAGTTGGTACCATTAAAGCCCCTTGATTACCGGAGATAGCGACATTAAGCAGCGCCATAATGGCTACTAAAGTTTTACCACTACCAACATCACCTTCGAGTAACCTCGACATTGGTTGTGTTTTTTGTAAATCTTTTAAAATTTCCCAAGCGGCTTTTTTTTGATCAGCGGTTAAAGGGAATGGTAAACCAGCCACAAAACTACGAGTCACGCTTTCATTAAAAGTAATAGAATTAGCTTTTAAGCTTTTTAACTCTCTTTTAATACTTTGTGATTTTAGTTGTCTTAAAAATAATTCCGTAAAAGCTAAACGTCTTTGACTATCCATTATCTCTTTATTAGAAGCCGGAAAATGAACTTGATACAAGGCCGTTTTTAAATCAATTAAACCTAAGCGTTGTCTTAAATCACTCGGTAGCCAATCTTCAATTTTATTAGCCAGAGATAAAACCTGTTTAATTAAAAAACGAATTTGTTTTTGAGATAGTTTGCTGGTGCTGTGATAATTTGGAATCAACCCGCGAGTATTAATTAAATCGGCGGATGTTATTTTTTCATAATCAGGGGAGGTCATTTGCATTTGACCATAGTTATCATGAATTCGACCAGAAACAGATATCTCATCACCCACTTTAAGATTACGGGTAATAAAACTTTGGTTAAACCAAATTAATTTTAAGTAGCCGGAATCATCACGAAGTAATGCTTCAGTAATTTGCATTTTACGATGAGCACTTCTTTTATTTTGAATTAAATCAACGGTACCAATAATATTTACTGTTTGACCATCTTTTAAGTTAGCAATCGGCAAACTACTAGAAAAGTCATCGTATCTAAAGGGAAGATAAAATAATAAGTCACCAGCTGTATCAATACCTAGACGCTTAAAATGAGCGGCGGTAGTATCGCCGACTCGGTTAAGGCTAGAAAGTGGACTATCAAAACTAATCATATTTCAATTATAACACAAAAAAACACTACTTATTAAAGTAGTGTTTCTAAGATTTTGATGTGTCCCCGCCAGGAATCGGACCTGGATTGCAGGCTCCGCAAGCTTGCGTTCTATCCATTAAACTACGGAGACTTTAAAAGTCTGCCCTTATTAAATCATAATTTGAGTAACTTAGTCAACTGTTCAGAAATTGGAGGGCCTAATCTTTCTAAATCTTCGTCTAAATAGCGTAATAAGTAGCTTCTAACGGCAATTGGATCCTGATCGTAAAGATGAATAGATAAACGAGGGTTAGTGAAGCTATTCTTAAATTCTAAGTACAAATGCTTCACGTCCATATTTGGTTTATAAATAATGGAAAAATGACGTAAAACATCATAGTCGTAGAATCTCTTGCCAATATTAATCCCTTCTGGGCCAATCTTAAAATTAACCATGCTTGGTTCTTGTCCATCGTTGATTATCATGATAATAGATGACAGAATTAAGATTAGAGCGAAGATAAAGTTAGAATTTGCTCCTAAAAAAATGATTTTCCAGCTGTTAATTTCAAAAAAACAAAAGAATAAGCAGACTAATAAAAAAACGGCTGCAATAATATACCAGTTACGGTTTCGTTCTTTTGCCTCATATTCTGGTACTTGCCAGGATAGATATTGAACTTTATTGTTTTCTTCCATATTTTTTATAATTATAAACTGAGTGGCTTGTAAATTGACAAACCGGCTTTAGTTTTATATAGTTGTATAGTTATTATAACACAAAAGAAAAAAGAGTTGGAGAGATGGCCGAGCGGCTGAAGGCGGCAGATTGCTAATCTGTTGTAGGCGTTTTACTCCTACCCAGGGTTCGAATCCCTGTCTCTCCGCACTAACAAAAATAAGCTAGTAATAGCTTATTTTTTGTTGGATAGAGCAATCAAAAATATTATCAAATAGTAGAATATTTTAGCTAATGTTTATGTAAATAATTAGAGTTCCAAAGTAAAATATTCCACACCTATGCTCTTCGAAAGTTTATTTCCTTGCAATAAAGATGTTATAATAAATAAATATGATAAACATTATAAAATATAAGGACAATAAAACAAGTATAATCAGTTTAATTGAAGAGCTTCAGGATTATTTAATTAAAATAGATCCGCTTAAAAGACTAACTAGGTTACCAAAATATGGAGAGGTCTATGTTGATAATCTTCTAAAAAAGATAAAAAATCAAGATGGAATTATTTATATTGCTGAAATTGATAATATGCCAGTTGGTATGATAGCCGGAGTTTTTGAAGAACAAACAGATATTGATAAGCTAGAATGCATTCCTTCAAAACCAGCTAGAATATTAGAATTAATTGTTAATGAAAAATATCGTAATCAAAGCATTGGCTCTTTGCTAATGAATAAAATTGAAAAACACTTTAAAGAAGAAGGAGCTGATATCATCAGAGTTGAAGTATTTGAGCCAAACAAAAATACTCATAATTTTTACAGTAAGTCAGGTTATGAAGATAGGGCAATAGATATGGTTAAGAAAATTATTATTTAATCAAAATCATTCCAAGTTCGTCCCACCCTCTCCGCATTAACAAAAATAAGCTAGTAATAGCTTATTTTTTGTTGTACAGAGTAATCAAAAACATTACCAAATAATGCTATATTTTAGCTAATATTTATATAAATAATTACAGTTCCAAAGTAGACCTTTTTGACATATTATATCAAAAATGTTATAATTTATCTATACTAAAAAAGGTTCTAGGTAAAAGTAAAATTATTATATTTATGAATTTTGAAGAAAATTTTACATCACAAGATAGCTTGTCAGAAAAACCAAAGCTAGAAAAACAACCGATTGCTCAAAATGAAAATTTTGACGATTCATCTTCTGTTGATTTAGAAAAAGAACTAGAAATGATAAAAAAAGAAGATGCTATTAAGCTTGCTGAAATAAGAGCTTCTCTTGGCTTGGAAAAATTTAACCCAAATAAAGAAACGCAACAATATTTAAAAAACTACTTAGAATTAAAAGATGGGGATATTGAAAGACTGGGACTACTAAAAACAAAAGATTTGCCAAAAAATTATCAGAAACAACGTGAAGCACTTAACGATAAACGGTTAGACGATGTAAATATTGCTATAATTCCAGATGATTTATGGGTAAAGGGCAGTCAGCCATCAGAGTCAGACGCTGAAAATAATATAATTTTAATAAAACAGAGTTATTTCGAAACAAAAGAAAATCCTGATGAAATTGCTTGGATGGTTCACGAGTTAACACATTGCCAAACTTTTTTAGACTCTGCAACCCCAGAAGATTACCAAAAGAATATGGAAAAATTTGCTTTTGATGATTTAAAAACGGAATATTCTTATCCTAATAATCCAGTTGAACAGGCAACTTTTACAAAACAATTTCAATTTTTGAAAGAAGAGGGGAAAAATAGAGAAGATATTGTTAAAATGATTAGTAATTACTATCATGAAGAAGATTTACCATTTTTTAATAGAATATTAGATGGTGTTTATAAATAAATTTATGTTTAAAGAGAATAATTTTTATCAAACTAATAAAAATTTGGAAACACAAGAAAATCTAGAAAATAAAAATAAAGAGAAAATATCAAAAATAGAAAGCCTTAGAACTGGTCCGCAACAAAAAGCTGAACTCATTTTAGTGTTATTAGGAGAAAAACCAGGAATTTGTTTATCTCTTTTTACTGAAACTGAGAGTGAAATAGATGACGACGAGGAAAAAATAAAAAATTTAGATTTGAAATATAAAAAAGTTAGCCAAGGAAAGAAAGGAGAGCGATATATGGCTGAGTTTTTGGTATCTAAAAATGAGGACACTTTAAATGAATTAGCCGAAGCAGACCCATCAAAAGACCATTATAAATTTGGTGCTTTAATGGGTTATCCTGAATCAGCAATTAAGGCATTTTTAGAAGATACGTGTTTAAGCATTGAAGATGAAAGAGAACTGCTTGGTAAGTATCCAGAAATTGTTTTTAATGATTTTAGGCTCTCTAAGGGTAATACTGAAGAAGAGCTAGAGATTGTTAAACGCTGGAATAATCTAGTAGAAAAAGAAGCGCCCGATGTTTACGATAAATTAAAATAGAAAAAATCTAGATTGAAGATTTTTAATTAAAATATAGATATTACCGTTCCAAGTTCGTCCCACCCTCTCCGCACTAACAAAAATAAGCTAGTAATAGCTTATTTTTTGTTGGATAGAGCAATCAAAAATATTACCAAATAGTAGTATATTTAGCTAATATTTATGTAAATAATAGCCGTTCCAAAGTAAGTCATTTTATCTACTAATTGACATATTTAGTAAAATATGCTAGTATTTAATCATTCAAATAGAACATTTACAAATAAGATTAGATTTGATTAATTACCAAGTTCATCTAAACAGGTGTGTTTAGTAATTAATCGAATTATTAATAATCTTTAAAAAAACATAAAAATGGAAATCAATGAAAAAGACTTAGCAAAAATCATTGAAATAATGACAGCTAAAAATTTATTAATTACTGATACTTTCGACATTCTTGAAAAAACACCAAAGATAATTGGTGAAAATGATGAAATTGAGTTAGTGGTTAATTATAAAAGCACACTAAGGCAAGTTCTTAGCAATAACCACTTTACACATAGAGATGTCGGTTTTGATGAAAAAAACTGCCCAACCCCAAAAGAATTAATCGGAAAAGAGGTAAAAGTTTTAGCTAAATTATTTTATTTTGAGGCCACTGTAAGTAAAACTTTTATAGAGAAAAAAATGGAAGAAGCTGGCTTTCGTCAGGCAAATATTAGAGAGTTGTTGTCTTTCTCTCGTTTAAATATTAAACCAAGAGAAAAACCAAAAGAAAGCTTGGAAGGAAGTTTGATTGAATCAAGAATAGCAGCTCTTGGTTTTACCAAAAATGATTATTGTCCATATGTTAGCTATTGGCATAACGGTAGTAAATATCTTGATAAAATACTTGTTTTTGGGGAGCACTTAATCCGTAATTCCGGTTACGTTCTAGGAATTAAAAAGTAATTCAACAAAAAACCTTAGTTCTAGAAATGAATTAAGGTTTTTTTATTTTCCCAAAACCATTCCAACTACGTCCCATTCTCCCCGCACATTAGAAATAGCCATATTTTAGGGCTATTTTTTATATAGAGTTTATAACTTTAGAGCGAAATGGTATAATAAAAGAAAAATATATGATAATTAAAGACATAATTCAAATTGGTAATCCAATATTAAGCCGAAAGTCTGAAGTAGTTAGCGATGTTAACTCTAAGGAAACCAAAAAAGTAATTAAAAATTTAACTGACTCTGTTCGTTATCATGGATTAATTGGGATGGCGGCTTCTCAAATTGGTGAAAAGTTAAGAATTTTTGTAACAGAAGTTAGAAATACTAAATACCGTAATTTAGAAACAGATAAGTTACGAATTTATATTAACCCTAAAATTATCTGGTCATCAAAAAAAGAAGTTATAATTTATGAGGGCTGCGGTAGCGTGGCTTATGCTAAATTATTTGCCCCAGTTAAAAGACCGGAGAAAATTATTATAAAAGCTTTAGATGAATATGGGGAAGAATTTGAATTAAAAGCCGATGGTATGCTTGGTAGAGTTATTCAACACGAATATGATCATTTAGATGGTATTGAATTTACTGAAAAAATAACGGACATGCGTAAAATAATGAGTTCGGAAGAGTATAAGAAAATTAATAAGTAGTATATGAAATTAACAGAATCAATAAGTAAAGATTTAAATTCGGAGCAGATTAATATACTTAGAAGCTCAGTCGGCTGGTGTAATAAAAGAAGTGAAGAGAAATGGTGTGAAATTTTAAGCAAATCGTCTTTTGTTTATAGTGTGTATGATGAAGATAAACTTGTTGGTATGGGCAGAATCGTAGAAGATGGAATAATGTGTATGTTTTACGACGTTGTCGTTCATAAAGATTATCAAGGGAAAGGAATTGGTAAAATGATAATGAAAAAATTAATAGCTTTTACAGAAGATAAAAAATACAGTTCAATTAGCTTGTTTGCTGATCCAAATAATAAAGATTTTTTAATACCTTTTTATAATAAGTTTGGTTTTGAGCTCTTTGATACCGGAATGAGACTTAAGAAGTAATCATTTTGGTTAAATTATAAAATATATGAAAAACGTTTCATTAATTACTGGTGCTTCATCTGGAATTGGAAGAGAATTAGCCTTAATTCACGCTGAACGTGGCGGAGATTTAGTTATTGTTGCTCGTGATAGAGAAAAACTTGAAGAGTTAAAAAAAGAGATAGAGAATAAATATTCTGTTAATGTTGTGGTAATTATTAAAGATTTAAGCTTGCCAGGGGCGGGTATGGAAGTATATTCACAAGTAAAAGAAGCTGGAATCAAAATCGATTATTTAATAAATAATGCTGGCTTTGGTGGTATCGGAAAATTTTATGAACGAGATTGGACTAAAGATTTAGCGATGATAAATTTAAATATTGTCGTTCTTACCGAATTAACTCGAATGTTTTTACCAGATTTTGTAAAAAGAAATGAGGGAAAAATATTAAACGTGTCATCAACCGCCTCACTTATTCCCGGTCCTTTACAGGCAGTATATTTTGCCACAAAAGCTTATGTTACATCATTTAGTAACGCACTAGCCGAAGAATTGTCTGATACTAATATTACAATAACCGCTCTTTTACCTGGCGCAACTAAAACAGAATTCGGTAAAATATCAGGTATGGATAAAACATTAATGTTTCAAAAAACCGCTAGTGCCAGAAAAGTAGCACAAGATGGTTACGACGCTATGATGGCCGGTAAATTAAACATTATTTCCGGAATTACTTTTCCACAAAAAATATTGTTTTTATTAATACCATTCTTACCGAAAAGAATGCTTCTTAAACAAATTAGAATAATGCAAGAAGTAAAAGATTAAGCTAAAATCATCAGTACGAAAAAACGAGGCGGTTAGTCTCGTTTTTTTATTTAATAAGCGTCTCGTGTTATAATAAATATATACTTACTTTAGAATAATTTTATGAATAAAATTAACATGAAAAGTCAGTGGGGCAAAATCATTTTTGGTTTAGTGGCTTTTCTCTCTATTTTGATTGTAATTAGTATTTTTAATTCTAAACAGAATGAGCCCTTATCTTATATTAATTCAAACAGTTCTGTTTCTAAGGAAACTAAATTATTTGATTTGAATGCGGCCGACTTAAAATATCAAGCTGATGAATGCGGCACCAGTCAATCACTTAATTATTTTAATACTTTAATCTTTAGATTTGCTGGTGCTTATAAAACCGTGTACAAATTTAAATATAAAGGCGAAACTCAGGGTGATGGTACTTTTGTGGTTACTTTATTGCCAAATAAAATTGGTTATACATCAATGGAGCAGTTTAAGAAGGATTTTGATATTTGTTCAGTGGCTGGCGATGCTTACCCATCAATGCTTAATAATAATTGGTTAGTATTTGTTAGCTCTTGCGGTTCTGGTTTTAGTGATGGATCTGGTTT
>Ga0302215_10002764_pt1 | contig 11972 bp, 11 predicted proteins | sample II_Fen_N3_1_FD_194580 | JGI IMG/M metagenome (GOLD analysis project Ga0302215, IMG submission 194580) | Peat permafrost microbial communities from Stordalen Mire near Abisko, Sweden - II_Fen_N3_1 | ecosystem: Environmental > Terrestrial > Soil > Wetlands > Permafrost | place: Sweden: Abisko... | reverse complement strand
AAATTCGGCGATGCAACTAACCCTCTATTGGTTTCTGTTCGTTCTGGTGCTAGACTTTCTATGCCTGGTATGATGGATACAATCCTTAACTTAGGATTGAACGACGAAACAATCAAAGGAATGATTAACTTAACTCAAAACGAAAGATTCGCTTATGACAGCTACCGTCGTTTCTTAACAATGTTCGGTTCTGTTGCTTGGAACATCGAAAGAGAACTTTTTGAACATGTTTTAGAACAAGTTAAAGAAAAAGAAGGCGTTAAATTAGATACAGAAGTTTCTGTTGAAGGTTTAAAATCTTTAATCCCTGCTTACAAAGCAATCATCTTGAAAGAAACTGGAAAAGAATTCCCTCAAGATCCTTATGTACAATTAGAAGCTGCTATCGAAGCTGTATTCAGCTCTTGGAACGTTCCTCGTGCTGTTGCTTACAGAAACCACTACAAAATTGATCACAGCTACGGTACAGCAGTAAACGTACAAACAATGGTATTCGGAAACATGGGCGACGATTGCGCAACTGGCGTATCTTTCACAAGAAACCCATCTACCGGTGAAAACAAATTCTACGGTGAATACTTGACAAACGCTCAAGGTGAAGACGTTGTTGCTGGTATCAGAACTCCAAAACAAATTGCTGAATTGGAAACTGAAATGCCTGAACTATACAAACAGTATGTTGACATCGCTAAGAAATTAGAACTTGGCTACAAAGATGTTCAAGATATGGAATTCACAATTGAAAAAGGTAAATTATACATCCTTCAAACAAGAAACGCAAAAAGAACTTCAGCTGCTGCTGTAAGAACTGCGGTTGAAATGGCTCAAGAAGGAATTATCACTAAGGAAAAAGCGGTTCAATTAGTTGACCCTTACCAATTATATCAATTATTATTACCTGGCTTTGACATTGCTGCTAAAAAGAACGCTGTTCACTTGGCAACTGGTCTTGCAGCATCTCCTGGTGCGGCTGTTGGTAAAATCGTTTTCAACACTGACGAAGCGTCTGAACGTGGACTTGCTGGCGAAAAAGTTATCTTGGTAAGAATCGAAACTTGTCCGGATGATATTCACGGTATGATCGCAGCTCAAGGTGTATTGACACTTAGAGGCGGTATGACTTCTCACGCAGCTGTAGTTGCAAAAGGTATGGGTAAACCATGCGTTGCTGGTTGTGAAGACTTGAAAATCGATCTAGTAAACGAAACATTGACAGCATCTAACGGTAAAGTATTCGTGAAAAACGACATCATTTCTTTAGACGGTGGTACCGGTGAAGTTATGGACGGCGCGATTGCTACAATCACTCCTGAGATGGACGACAAATTTGAAACTTTATTCAAATGGGTTGACGAAATCAAAAGATTAACTGTTAGAGCAAACGCTGATACACCTGCTGACGTTGCAAAGGCGTTGGAACTTGGTGCTAAAGGTGTTGGTCTTTGCAGAACAGAGCACATGTTCATGGATCCTAGCAGATTACCTGTTGTTCAACAAATGATTATCGCTGGAACTCCAGAAGCTAGAAAAGAAGCTCTTGATAAATTGCTTCCTATGCAATATCAAGATTTCTATGATATGTTCAAAGCTCTTGGCGAACTTCCTATGACAGTTAGACTTTTAGATCCACCTTTACATGAATTCTTGCCTTCTAAAGAAGAATTGATTGCTGAAGTTGCGACTTTAAAAGCTCTTAAACAAGACTACAAAGCAAAAGAAGACATGCTTCACATCGTTGAAGGATTATCTGAATCTAACCCAATGATGGGGCTTCGTGGTTGCAGATTGGGCTTAACTTATCCTGAAATCAACGAAATGCAAGTTAGAGCTATTTTCTTAGCTTGTTGCGATTTGAAGAAAGAAGGATTAAACGTTAAACCTGAAATCATGATTCCTCTAATCAGCCACGTTAACGAATTGAAAGCTGTTCAAACGGTACTTGAAAGAGTAGCTAAAGAAGTTATGGCTGAAAAAGGAGTTACTGTTGACTATATGTTCGGAACAATGATTGAGATTCCTCGTGCGGCTCTTACAGCGGACCAAATCGCTGAATTCGCTGAGTTCTTCTCTTTCGGAACGAACGATTTGACACAAATGACATTCGGATTCTCAAGAGACGATGCGGAAAGCAAGTTCTTAGGAACATATGTAGACCAAAAAATCTTAGCAAGAAACCCGTTTGAAACTCTTGATACTGAAGGCGTTGGCCAATTGATGGAAATCGCGATTGAAAAAGGACTTTCTGTAAGACCTAACCTAAAACGCGGTATCTGTGGCGAACACGGCGGCGACCCTGATTCTGTGAAATTCTGTCACAAAATCGGTTTGCAATACGTTTCTTGTTCACCGTTCAGAGTTCCACAAGCAAGATTAGCAGCTGCGCAAGCGGTTGTTGAAGAAGGCTCGTTGGCAATTTCTCACAACTAGTAAAATGAAAGTTGGGCTTCAACCCGACAACATAAATCTTAAAAGCTCCGATTGATGTTCTTTCGGGGCTTTTATTTTTTGTTTTTTGAATATTTCTCATGTTAACTTATATTACAGTTTTTGTTGTTTTTCTTTTTTTTGGCAATCTCTCGATTGAAAAAAACTTTTTATAAGCACGAGATTAAAATCAGAGAGATTACTTCACATGACAAAAATCACAGAGCATGATAATACTTTTTTTCAGAATAAATTTGGCGCACCTAGTCTTAAGCCCCATGGTGCACTATATTTCGTTGAGTTGGATAAAAATACTTGTTCGCGTTTTATGACAAAGCAAAATGACTCCATTTTTGTGTCTGAAAACCCTCCTGTGTTTTATATCAAAACAACGCAAGACGCTCCAAAAGTGCAAACAGCCGAAAAAAACTCCTCTTCTGATAAATTAAAACCTGAAGATTTGGATGATATTTTTAACAAAAAAAATTCGACTGATAAAAATATTGAAAACTCCTCCGATAAAGTTAGGCCTGAGGATCTTGATAACATTTTCGCTAACAAAAAAACTGATGAAAATAGCATTGACGATTCTAAAAAATTCAAACCCATTTCTCAAATGAAAAAGGAAGAAAAAATACAAGAAGCTTATGATCGGATGTGTAAAAACAATTCGAAAGATAGCGGTTCTTATTTTTTAAAAAAGACTGCGGAAAAAAATTATTGCGAGAAAATGGTTGATGAAGTACTTCAGGCGCAAAGAAAAGTTTCTTCTGCCGTAACAGACAAGCAAGATGGAATAATTGGAAGCTTCGCTCAAGGAAACACTCGCGATTGCTGGTTCTTGGCTGGGCTTAAAATTATTGCAAGCAAAGAAGAAGGCGCTAAATGCATTAAAGACTCAATAAAAAACAATGGCGACCAAACATATACAATAAAATTTAAAGGCGCCCCTGACAAGACTTATACCGTCAGCGAAAAAGAGTTAGTGGAAAGAGCTGAATTTTCTTTCGGCGACAAAGACGTAAAAATATTAGAAATAGCTGCTGACAAATGGAGAAAAGAAACCCATAAAAGCAGTCTTGATGACGGCGGTTATTTTTCTGACGCAAAAAGCCTTATCCTGGGAGAAGATACCAAGAGTATTTCTTCAAACGGCGAATATTCTGTTGTGGAGCTTGGCAAGGGCGAACAAGAATGGCTTAAAACTGATGACTTGATAAAACAAATTCCTGAAGGATATTTTTTCAATTCTGAATTCTCTAGTAAAAGGGATGAAAAAACCTCTGGTTTTTCTCCTGATCACGCATATTATGCGGAAAAAAGAGAAGATAGCATAATTGTTCACGACCCAGAGGACACAACAAGAGAGCCTAAAAAAATTAAATTGATTGATTTCCTTAATTCTGGCGGTGTTTTAAACTACTAAATCCAAAGATACGGCAGAAAATTCGAAGTTCATTATGATGAAAGAAAATATTGCTGAAGTTCGTAGGGTGGGTTCCACAACCCACAGAAATAGTTGTTAAACCAAAAACTTTTCAAACACTAGCTCTTTTGCTAAAGAAAAACAGATTGTTGTCTCTTTTTCTTTCGGGGCTTTTATTTTTTCAAAAATTTGTTATAATAAAACAGCATCTTGATAGTTTTTCAAAATAAAGGAGTTTTTTATGACAGAAATCAAAGGTTTTGATATTGATATTATTCGCCCACAGGTTCACCACGACCAAATCGCAGTCGGCAGAGGTGCTGGAATGGACGAGGCTCGTTTGAAAAAAATCCACGACGCCTTGTTAGCGTTCCATAACCTTGAAAACATGGCGGCTAACGTTTATCGCTTTCAGATTTGCAAAAATAATGCTGACGAATTGAATAAAGAAATCATCGCCGCGATGCTCAATGAAATGGGACACATCGAAGATTTTCAAGTTAAATTGTACGAATTTGGATTCAAGCCCAGCATTATGATGTACGCTTATCAGGTTGTCGGTTTTATTTTCGGCATTTATTCCCGTCTTCAAGGAGAAAAAGGCATCAGAAAAATGGGTGTTTGGGTAGAATCCAAAGCTGTTTCTCATTACGATGAACTGCTTGAGTCTGTCGAATGGGACGACGCGACAAGAAAAGTCATCGAAAAAGACCAAGCAGACGAATACGGTCACATAAGACGATGGAAAAACGAGCTTTAAAAACCGCCTAACTATTAATATTTTCTTATGTTTATTTAACTTCCTATTTTTTGCCTTATAATAAACTTGTTCAAAAGAGTTGGCAGAAAGTTCGAGGTTTATTATGATAAAAGAAAATATTACAGAGGTGAAAAACCAAGTTTTGGAGGCGTTTGAGTTTAGACACGCTTGCAAAGAATTTGATGCTAACAAAAAAATTTCCGAATCGGATTTTAATTATATTTTAGAGACAGCGCGCTTGTCGCCAAGCTCCTTTGGGTTTGAGCCTTGGAAGTTTGTTGTGTTGCAAAACCCTGAAATTAGAGAAAAAATTAAGCCGTTTTGCCACGGAGCACAGGGTCAATTGCCAACAGCTAGCCATTTTGTGCTTATTTTATCTAGAAAAACTAAAGATATGAAGTTCGATTCTGATTTTATTATGCATATGATGAAAGAAGTAAAACACTTGCCTGAAGAAATCATCAATTTTTTATCTGATTTTTATAAGAAATTTCAGGAAGAAGATTTTAAGCTGTTAGAAAGCGAAAGAGCGATGGGTGATTGGGCAAGCAAGCAAACATATATAGCACTGGCTAATATGATGACTGCGGCCGCGCTAATCGGCGTAGATTCTTGTCCGATGGAAGGTTTTATTCCGGAAGATGTTGAAAGGATTTTGTCTGAAGAAGGAATCCTTGATAAAGAAAGCTATAATCTGTCTGTCATGGTGGCTTTCGGCTACAGAAAGACTGACCCTCAATTCCCCAAAACAAGACAAAACTTAGACAAAATTGTTCAATGGGTTTAAAGCGCCTGTTAATTAGTTTACACCATTCAGCTAACGTGTTAAAATGAAATAAATTAACAACAATACTGAAGGGTGAGAATTCTGTGGCAAGGGTACAAACAATTAGTCAAAATAAATATTTAAAAAGGCTTGCCTTCACTCTTGCGGAAGTTTTGATTACTCTTGGCATTATTGGCATTGTAGCAGAAATGACTATTCCTACTTTGGTCCAAAACACACAAGAAAAAGTTACTGTTGTTTCCCTGAAAAAAGCCTATTCTATGCTCACACAAGCTTACACTATGGCTGTTACCGATAATGGTACACCCGATACTTGGGGGTTTACTGCCGACGGAGCTGGGGCGGTTACTATGATGAATGTCGTGAAACCATATTTTAGGGTAACGCAAGACTGTGGAACTGGCGGAACTTGTTTTTCTGGAGATGACTACAAACACATGAATGGCTCTTCTCGTGGAACAATTAACGGTGATACCGGTCTGGCAAAAGTAAGACTTGCAGACGGAACTCTTTGGGCGGTAGCCATTACCAGCGCCACTTGCGACACAAATTTTGGAAGTACCCTGACCGGATGTGGATATTTTTATGTTGATGTAAATGGGTTTAAAAAACCGAACACTGTCGGAAAAGATTTCTTTCTAATGTACATTACTAAAGACGGAATAATTCCCGTTGGTATGCCTACAGACAACACTATGCGTTTTTCTGATAATTGCTCAACCAACTCTGGCTGGGGTTGTGCTGGTTGGGTAATTTATAATGAAAATATGGATTATTTAAAATGTCCGGCTTCTCTTTCTTGGGGTGGACAAACAAAATGTAGCTAATTCTTTTTCTTTTTTGGGATAATTCTTAATTCTTCTGCCGATAATTTTTCGGGCCATATTTCAACTGTGTTTTCTGGGCTGTGCATTATCTCTGGGCTGAATTCAAATGCAAATCCTTTTTCCATAAGAACTTTTGCGATTTGTGCGTCACCTTCTTTTGTGGCTGAAACCATTATTATGTCTTTTTGCAAAACTTTGTTGAATGGATTTAATTTACTAATATTAAAAGTGCCTGAAAATGATGTTCTTTGGGTTTTTTGAATTGTTTGTATTGGTGTTATTTTCATTTTATTTCCTTTGGTTAGGCAATAATGTTTTGTTTTTGGATTTTTTCTTGAAGTTGTTTTTTAACGGCAAACTCTTTGTTGTCCTTATCCATATATCTCATAGCAAGCATTATTCCCGGAACAACAACTCCAAGAACTCCCATACAAGTTCCGATATTTTTAAGAATTGAACCTCTTTTTAGCTTGATTGTTTTTGAGATGAAATCTTCGATTTTTTCGCCTGAAACGTTTGCTACTTGGTACTGTTTGTATAATTTTTCTAACTTTTCTCCGACGCCTTTTACTGCATCAATATCAATGTATTGTTGTGTATCAACTAGTCCTGTTTTTTTGTATGTTTTAACAATGCCCGATTTTTTTGCCATTTTCACAACCAAATTGTTGTGATTTGTACAAAGGAATTCGTAAATTTCTTCTGGTTTTTGCATTTTTTGGAATTCTTTTATACTTGCTTCTGCTTTTCCTGATTTAAAGTAGTTTTTAAGCTTATTGTCTTGCAAAGCTCTTATATCCAAATCAATCGATTTGTTGTGTTTTGAGTTTGCTCTTTTTTCGAAGAATTTTTGGATTTGTTCGCCTGCAAAATACATAAAGAACCAGAAGCTTCCTTCTTTAATAACATAACCCATAAAGTCTTGTGGATTTCTTGATTCTGCAAGTCTTTCTGTTGTAATTCCGCCGTCCACAATCATCATATTTTTAACCGGATCAAACATAAAGTCTTTTAGTCCAGCCATATTCATTCCGCCAAAACTTGGTTTTGACCCGATTTTTTGAGCTTGTTTTCCTTTGAACGCTTCTTCTTTTTTTGCTTGTTCTTCTTTTTTAATTTCTTTTATAATATTTTTTTCAGTGTGCTTGTGTCTAAATGTAGTTAATCCTGCATATGAGCCCAATGTGAGAGCTGTGGCTGCGATAAATTTAGCTAATGCTAATCCTTTAAAGGTCTTTTGATTTTTTGCCGCATTGGCAACTGCTTCTGCAATTTCTTGCGGAGTTTTTTTAGCTTGTTCGGCTATTACTTTTGCAGCATTTTTAGAAACTTTTGCAATACTTTTTTTGATTTCTTCTGTCGGAGCGTGCTCATACGCCTTTTGTAAGATTGCTTCGTCTTTGAAAAGTCTTGTGTCTATTTTTGGATTGTGTTTTGCTAATTTAAAGAGAGTTAAATCAATTACTTTTTTGTAAAACGGAATCCCACCTATCCAAATCGCTTGGGTTCCAAACTCATCTATTAGTCTATCTTTTCCTTCAACTTCTTTGCCTGTAATATAAGAAGAAGTAGTCATACCAGCACTGTGAGCCGCATCTTTAATTGCTATTGGCAATAGCGAAGAGCTATTACCTAATTGTGAAAATATTTTGGCTGTGACTATCGGGTTAAACATTTATTTCCTTGTTTTGTGCTTTCGCACTGTATTTACATGCTAAATCACAATCCCCAAATTAAGTTCATTAATTTGACGATTGATGCGTTTGCTTTTATTTCGGTTTTTTGTTGGCTTTTAATCAACATTTCTTCCTTTTTCTTTTTATTCAAAGTGTCCTCAAAATAAAAAGTGCTAGTGTTTCTTAATTTTTTCATATATTGTAACAAAAAAAGACCATTTTTTTACAAATAGAGTCTTTTTCGTCGTTTTTCTATTTTATTAAATAATAAATTTTTGTCAATTATTAGCTTCTGATTTGAACCGGCATAATCAAGCATACGTAGTCTTCTTCGTTGTTTGGTTTTAGAACTGTCGCTGATAAGCTTGTGTTTAGACCTATTTTAACCTCGGAAGTTTCCATATTTTTCAAACTGTCTAGAACGTATTTGTAGTTGAACGCAATTTTCAATTCTTCAAAACTGTATTGCGCGTCAATTTCGTCTTCTGAATTGCCTGAATCTGGAGTGTCTGCTGTTAGAGTAAGTTTGTTTTCTTTGAATTCAAATTTTACAATGCTTGTTCTTTCGTTAACCATAATTGCTACTCTTTCAAGAGAAGAAATCAGTTGTGAAATATTAACAATAGCTTCTTTTGCGCTATCTTGAGGAATAAGTTGGTTATATTTTGGATATTGACCTTCCATTAGTCTTGAGATAATCAAGATGTTTTCGCTTTTAATAATCAATTTTGTTTTGTCTGTGAATAGTTTAACAAAATCTTCTTCAATAAATGCGCTCATTTTAATGAATTCTTGGAGTGTTTTAGAAGGAATAATCAGCTGTCCTGTTTTCCCTTTGTTTTGGATATTTTCTCTCACTCTTGCAAGTCTGTTTCCGTCTGTTGAAGCCATTTCTAGGATACTTTCAGATATGTCACAAACAACACCTGACAAAAGGTTGTTGCTTTCGTATCCAGCAGCAGCGAATCCTGCTTGTTTGATTGCTTTTGCAAATGGTTTTAGTTCAATTTGGATTGCATTTTCGTCAAGTAATTCGACTGTTTCTGTAATTTGAGGAAATTCGCTTGCGGAAATCCCTATTATATCAAATTTTGTATTTTTGCTTGTGATGTTCATGGAATTTATTTCTTCTGTCAATTTGAAAGTGATTAGGCTTTCTGACAATCTTGAAACAATGTCGCTCAATTTTTTAGCAGGGAGAGTGATTTTTCCCTCTGTAATCACTTGTGCTTGAACGTTAGCAATAACTGTTAGGTCTAAATCGGTCGCGGTAAATTTGAGTGTGGATTTGTCGATAGATTCGATTAAAATGTTTGCCAAAACAGGTTGAAGTCCCTTCATTGCGGTAGCACGTTCAACGATTCTAATCCCGTTAAATAAATCTTCTTTTTTTATAACAAATTCCATCTTCAAACTCCATGTTTATCTATCTTTTTAGCATATTATAAACAAACATTTTTAGATAGTTTTATAAAGAGAATTTAATATTTCAAATCAAACACCTGAAAGAAAAACTACATGTGTTATTTAGTATTATATTAAATATATATATATAAAATATAGTAATAGTAATAAGGAGTCGGTTTTTGTAGAAAACCCCAAAGAAACCAGCAATAATCGGCAAAAATAATGTAGAGAAATTGTAAGAAGTTATATACAGGAAAATCCAAGAATGTATATAAAAAAGAGAAAGAAAAAAACATGTATAAAAAACAAAAGTTTTCTACAGTTGTTGACATAGTTATTGACATAAAAAATGAAGAAAATTTGTTAAGTTTTGTTTGCTTCTTTTTTTACAAAAAAAGAAGAGGAACCTCTAAATTCTAAATAAACCATCGCGCTTTAAACCGTTATTTATGTCGAAGAGTTTTGTAAAAACTGTTTGGCATAAATAACGGAACCCCTCTAAAATAGGTTAGGCAAATAATGAGATTACAAACATTTTATTGTGAGAAGTTCCGATAGAAATATCAAACGGTTTTTACAAAACCCTTCGACATTTCCATCGGGTAAAATATTTCGCATTAATCTTTTGTTCCCCTCTCTTACTTTTTTTGTAAAAAAAGTAAGCAAATAAAACTTATTACATTTTGTGGGGGCGTCTATTATGCTATAATCGTCGTATGAAAATTCTTAATCTAAAACTTAAAAATTATCGCAATTGCAAAGATATTGAGCTTGATTTGGATTCAAAAAAAATACTCATTATCGGCAAAAACGCCCAAGGAAAAACAAACATCCTTGAAAGTATCTATTTTCTCTCCAATTTGAAAAGTCCAAGAACCTCAAACAACTTGGAAATAATTAATTTCGACGCAAAAATAGTAGAAATAAATGCAGAAATAAAGAAAAATTCGTCAATCGAATTAGACTTTTGCTACGACAAAGAAAAAAAACGCGAAATCAAAGTCAATAAACTAAAAACCCGTCCGAAAGAATTCAAAAGCGTCTTAAAAACCGTCCTTTTTTCAACCCAAGATTTATTGCTCTTAAGAGGCTCACCGCAAGACCGCCGCGACTGGCTCGATGTGGCAATCTCTCAAATTTATCCTGCCTACGACGATAGGTTGAGCAAGTATAATAAAATCCGTATCCAAAAAAATAACTTTCTCAAAGAATACAGTCAAAACGACACACTATTCGAGGTTTATAACGAACAACTGACAATTTTAGGAAGCAATATAATTTATCTGAGAAAAAAATTCCTCAAAGAAATAGAAAAAATTGCGCAAGAAAAACATTCAACAATCAGCGGAAACGAAACCCTCACTATTAAATATGACTGCAATTTTTTAACGCAAGAAACAGAAATAGAAGAAATTTCAGAAAAATTCAAACAAAAACTCGAAGAAAAAAAGCGAGAAGAAATCCAAAGAGGGCAATCTCTAGTTGGACCACACCGTGATGATATTATTTTCTATATAAACACACAAGAAAGTACAAAATTTGCCTCCCAAGGCCAGCAAAGAACGATTGTGCTGTCACTTAAGCTAGCCGAACTGGACATAGTCACACAAAAAACAGGAGAGCCGCCTGTTCTTTTACTAGATGACGTTTTGGCTGAATTAGATGACATCAGACAAAACTATCTTTTGAAAACAATTGGCAGCAACACACAAACAATTATAACCAGTGTGGATACCCTACTGTTTGATGCGAAGTTTCTTGAAGATGTTAAAGTTTATAAGGTAGAGCAGGGAAAAATCTTGTTATAAAACATAGAAAGAAGGCAACATGAAAAAATTTTTACTAGGGGCGTTTTTAGTTTTAATGACCGCAACAAGCGCATTTGCATTGAGTTATGATGAAGTAAAAAATCAAGATAAACCGGTCGTGGTAATGTTTCATCAGCACGGTTGTGGAGCATGCCGCAGAATGTCACCGATTTTTGATAAATTTGCCTCAAAATTTTCCAATAAATTTAACTTTGTAAAAGAGGATTCAGGTTCAAGCCTTGCTTCAACTTTGAATTTCAACACGGTTCCGGCGTTGTTTATTATCCAGCCAAAAACGCAAAAATCAACGAGAATCAGTGATGATTGTGCTTGGGATAACGCATGCCTCACAAAAACACTAAACGATTATTAATAAGAAAATAGTTTTTTGTCACAAAGCAACAAGAGGGGGACAGGACTTAAAAACTAAATATAAAAGCAATAAGAAAACCGCGACAGCAATGATCGCGGTTTTCTATTGATTATTTTTAACCTTTTTACAAGGTGTCTACGTATTGAATAATTTCCTCTGATTCGTAGAGTTTCGCATTATGGTCGGTGTCCACCAAAAAAGGAACCTGTTCTTTTTCGCCAAGATGCAATAATTCGTCAAGGTTTACAGGATCAGCAATATCAAGCGAGCGGAACTGAAGACTTTTTTCCTCAAGGTGTTTTAAAACCTTTTCGCAATAAGGGCAACCGTCCATTTTGTATAATAAAAGCATGTTTTACCTCCGTTTTATTTTCATTATAGCGGAAAAAATAAAAATCACATTAGACAAGCAGGGGATAAGCAAAACGCGAGAAAATCCAACCCCTACAAATGTAACAAGTTTTTAATAAACTAGCAAAAAAAA
>Ga0302215_10002763_pt1 | contig 11972 bp, 15 predicted proteins | sample II_Fen_N3_1_FD_194580 | JGI IMG/M metagenome (GOLD analysis project Ga0302215, IMG submission 194580) | Peat permafrost microbial communities from Stordalen Mire near Abisko, Sweden - II_Fen_N3_1 | ecosystem: Environmental > Terrestrial > Soil > Wetlands > Permafrost | place: Sweden: Abisko... | reverse complement strand
AAAAGTCTTTCCGAAAAAGTGCTTATGGATTGCTCTGAATCAAGGTCTAAAGATATCATTTTAAAGGGCAGCTTTGACGCAAACTTTTCGGGGTTGCGACTTGTGCCGATTACATTATATCCACTTTCGTGTAGCTTATTTGCGATTAGAAGCCCAAAACCTGATGAAGCCCCTGTTATTAAAATTGTTTTATTCATAATATCTTAATTTTAAATTGAATATGTAGATTCTGTTAGTAATATGTATTGATTGATTTAGCATTGTTTGTTGAATACTATGCCACACTGGCAGGAACTTTTCCATAATAACATCTGAGTGGAGCTTTTTCAACTCCTATAATACAGAAATTGCATTGAATACATTTAGAGTGCGTTTGTTGTCCGGATTTGAATTTGTTTACCAAATCCGATTCAAGAATAAATGGTCTACACAATGACACTAAATCGCTTTTGTTCTGATTGATAATATCTTCAATTTCATTTATACCTGTAATTCCGCCTACCACAATTACCGGAATACTTACCGCATTTTTTATAGCCGTTGCTGCATCTAAATTGTATAAGCTTTGGGGCTGGGGTTGTGGAAAGGTTTTTTCGGCAACCGTTCCGATAATGCTTTTTGCAAACCGCGGCATTTTATTCAATCGGTCATTTTGAGCCACTATCATTTGCCATGGTACATTTCCGCGCATGGTTGCCAGCCCTGCCTTTATTGTTCCATTGGAGACTTCGATGGCATTGCAACCTACCTGTTCCAGTAGTTTCGCAATTTTAATCGATTCGTCTATCGACATTCCATTTTTCAATGTTTCATAACCATTTATTTTTGCAATTATAGGATAATTGCCCACTTCTTTTCTGGCTTTTTCGAATATAGTTTTCACTATTCTGAAACGGTTTTCGGTGTTACCACCCCATTCATCGGTTCGTCTGTTCATTCTCGGCGAAACGAATTCGGATAATAAATAGCCATGAGCTATGTGAATCTGCACACCATCAAAACCTGCCTCTTTCGCATCTTTTATTGCTTGAACAAATGCATCTGTTACTTCTAAAATCTCAGCTTTTGTCATTTCTTTAGCTTTATAATCTGAAATCTTTGAAGGTGCAATTACCGGCATTCCTGTATCTGCTTCTTTCGTTTGTCCACCACAATGGTTAAGCTGGGCAATAATGGGTGTGCCGAGCTCATGTAACTGTTGTGTTAACTTTTTGTACGCTTCGATGTTTTCGTTGCTATTCAGCAATGCCATATGTGAGCCTGAACGCCCTTGTTCGTTAACCCCTATAAACCCGGTGATAATTCCACCAATACCGCCTTTAGCCAATGCAGTGTATTTTTTCAGTAATTGCTCCGTAGGTTTACCTTTTTCATTGCTCATTCCTTCATAGGTTGCCGATCTGATAATTCGATTTGGGAATGTTATACCTGCCAATTTAATTGGCTCAAATACTTTTTTCTTTTTTTCCATTCTTGTGTGTTTTGATATAATGTAGTATCTTTGCTTGCAAATTGCAAGTGCAAAGATACTGCTTTACTTGCAAAATGCAAGTAAACAAGAATATATTTATGAAAAAGATGAAAAAAAGATCAGATTGCCCGATTAGTTGTTCGCTTGATATCTGGGGAGATAAATGGTCATTGTTGATTATTAGGGATTTAATGTTCTCAAAAAAATGCAGATACAGTGATTTCTTAAAATCAGAAGAAGGGATAGCTACCAATATTTTAGCTACAAGGTTGCAGGCATTGGAAGAAAACAAGATTATTGAAAAATCAGACGAGCCGGATAGTAAATCAAAAGGATACTATAAGTTAACACAAATGGGTATTGATCTACTTCCAATACTGATTGAAATAGATTTGTGGTCAGAAAAATACTTTCCTATACCGGACGATATAAAAACGATATTGATAGAGGTGAAAAAGAATAAGGAAGGATTTACCAGTAAAACTATTGAAGAACTGAAATCATCGAATTAATTACGTGTGAATACACTTTTTAATTTACTCTTTTAACCATCAACATTATGTTATCCATATTGAATATATGATTATTTCCATTGTAAGAAATAAATAATATCCGAAATTGAGCATTAGATGTCAATTGAGCTACACAGCAAAAATGATTGAGCCGCAGAGAAAACCATCCTCTGCGGCTTTTGTTTTAATTTTGCAGTGACAATAAATGAAGATATTTGTTTTATGAAAAACGTAATTATACTTGGGGCCAGTGGCAATATTGCTACTCATGCTATTAAAATGTTACTAGATTCAGATGATATCAACCTAACATTGTTTGTTCGCAAAAAGAGCAGATTACAAATAAAAGATGTTTCACAATTCAATATTATTGAAGGCGATGTGCTTAATTATGAACAATTGAAAGCATCTATAACGGGGCAAGATATTGTTTATGCTAATTTGGCTGGAGATCTTGGTGCGATGGCTCAGAATATTGTAAAAGCAATGAACGAAACCGGAGTAAAAAGAATTATCTTTATCTCTTCCATTGAGATTTATAATGTTCCTTTGAAACCTGTGTTGAGACCTTATCGACAGGCAGCCGATGTGCTTGAAGCATCAAATCTTGATTACACAGTATTGAGACCAGCTTGGTACACCAACGCAAATGAAATTGATTACGAGATAACTCACAAAAACCAACCAGAAAAAGGTTCAGTTATTTCGGAAAAGAGTCTCGCTTCATTCATTGTAAAACTTATTATTGAGCCAGAAACTTATGTTCGTGAAAGTTTAGGAATAAACAAACCAAATTCATAAAGTACATGAATAAAAACCGACTTGAAGCTTTTTCAGATGGTGTTATGGCTATTATTATCACCATCATGGTATTGGAATTTAAAGTTCCGAAAGATACCAACTGGGAATCTTTGTGGCAACTTTGGCCTGTTTTCACGAGCTACGCATTAAGTTTCTTTTTTGTTGGGCTCAATTGGAGTAGTCATCATCATTTGTTTCATTTGGCACACAAGGTGAATAATAAAGTGCTTTGGGCTAATTTGCTGGCGCTTTTTTTTCTTTCGTTTACACCATTTGCCACAGCCTGGATGGGTGAGAATGCCTTTAAAAGTACTACTGTATCATTTTATGCCATTACGCTAACGCTTAGTGTCATAGCCTACTTAATACTGGTACATCAATTGCGTTGTTTGCATGGCTACGATTCGGTATTTTCAAAGTCATTTAAAGGATATTGGAAAATTTATCTAACCATAGCTCTCAATTCTTCGGCAGCACTAATCGCATTTCTTGGGTTTCCGAAACTGGCATTCGTGCTATTGGTAGTAATTTCTCTATCATGGCTTATTCCAAACCATAAAAAGGTTAGTGTAGATAAAATAGAATAAATAAGTAGAGTTGATATCGAATAAAATGTTATTAAAATAAGAGCAACCACTAAGACACTAAGTACGCAAAGAATCACAATGAATTTTTTATAAACAATAGATTACTTATATTGATTTAAACATAAATAATATGGAAAAAGTAATATTAAACAATGGGGTTGAAATGCCCATTTTAGGATTCGGTGTATATCAGGTAACCGATCTCAATGAATGTGAAACAAGTGTTTTTGAAGCAATAAATGCCGGATACAGATTAATTGATACAGCTCAGGCTTATGGAAATGAAGTAGCGGTTGGAAAAGCCATCAAAAAAAGCGGAGTAGCCAGAGAAGAACTATTTATTACTACAAAACTTTGGGTATCAGACGTGAGTTATGAAAAAGCGAAGAAAGCGTTCGAAAAATCGTTGACGAATTTGGGTCTTGATTATCTGGATTTGTATTTAATACATCAACCTTATGGAGATGTGCATGGTGCATGGCGAGCTATGGAAGAACTTTACAAAGAAGGAAAAATCAGAGCTATTGGAATCAGTAATTTTCAACCGGACCGGGTAATGGATATGATCATGTTCAACGAGGTTGTTCCAGCCGTAAATCAAATTGAAACTCACCCTTTCAATCAACAGATCGAAACTCAGAAATTTTTAATTGAAAATAAGGTTCAAATCGAATCATGGGGACCTTTTGCCGAAGGCAGAAATGATATTTTTAAAAACGAACTATTGGCTTCCATTGGTAAAAAATATAATAAATCCATTGCCCAAGTCATCCTACGTTGGCTTACTCAACGTGGTATTGTAGTGATTCCAAAATCAGTTCGGAAAGAACGTATTGTTGAAAACTTTAATGTTTTTGACTTTGAGCTAGCTGCTGAAGATATTGAAGCCATTGCCACTCTCGATACTGGCAAAAGCTTGTTTTTTGACCATCGCGATCCGGCAATTGTAAAGTGGATAGGTGGAAGAAAATGATATTTATCAAAATAAAAAAAGAAAAGAAAATGGAAAATTCAAAAACTCTCATTGCATACTATTCTCGTAAAGGACAAAATTATGTGAGTGGTAGTATTGTAAACCTTCCTGTAGGAAACACCGAAGTAGTGGCAACGAAAATACAAAGCATGATTGGTGGCGACTTGTTCGAAATAGACACGATACAAGCTTATCCGATAGATTATACCGAAACGACTAACGTTGCCATGGACGAAAAACGCCGGAATGCACGACCGGAACTTACCGCAAGTGTGGATAACATGGATGCATACGATGTCATTTACCTGGGCTACCCTAACTGGTGGAGCACTTTTCCCATGGCGGTGTTTACATTCCTTGAATCGTATGATTTTACGGGTAAAACCATTATTCCGTTTTGCACCCACGAGGGTAGCGGACTTGGAAGCAGCGAACGGGACATTAAAAAACTATGTCCTAAAGCAAATGTAAAATCTGGCTTAGCTATTCGTGGAGGCAGTGTAAAGAATTCGGATAACGCACTGAAATCTTGGATCGCTTAAAAAAAGTAGCAATGAGCAAAACAATAAAACTAACAATAGACGGTAAAGAATATACGGCTACATTAAACGACAATCGTACTGTTGACGATATTCTAAACATGCTACCCTTGGAGTTAACCCTTCAACGCTACGCCGGTCATGAATATTACAGTTCGTTGCCACAGAAACCGTCCATCAAAGGCGTACCAATGACTTCGGATGCTCATGCCGGTGGTATTTACTACTACGACGGATGGACGGCATTTACAGTCCTTTATGGAGGAGCAGACATTACTCCATTTAAAGTGGTACATATCGGCGATGTAAATGAGGATGTCATTACTCCATTAGCCACAGCTGGAAATACAGTACAGGCTAAAATAGAAATAAGGTAATTTTAATGTCAATTTAAACATAAGATAAACATTATGAAAACAAGAAAATTAGGTAATAGTGGACTGGAAGTTTCAGCCCTTGGACTTGGATGTATGGGTATGAGCTTTGCTTATGGCGTCATCCCTGAAAAGAAAGAAATGATTGCGTTAATTCACAAAGCTGTTGAAAGTGGACTCAATTTCTTTGATACTGCTCAGATTTATGGACCATTCACAAACGAAGAATTGGTGGGCGAAGCATTAGCTCCGTTTCGCGACAAAGTAGTTATTGCCACTAAATTTGGTTTTCAGTTCGAAGGCAATAAGTCGGTTGGACTGAACAGCCGTCCGGAATATATCAGACAAACAGTAGAAGATTCGTTGAAAAGACTTAACATCGAGACTATCGATTTGCTCTATCAGCACCGCGTGGATCCCAACGTGCCTATCGAAGATGTAGCCGGGACAGTGAAAGATCTGATTAAGGAAGGGAAAGTGAAACATTTTGGACTTTCGGAAGCAGGAGTACAAACTATTCGTCGGGCTAATGCCGTTCAATCGGTTGCAGCTCTTCAGAGCGAATATTCCATGTTTTGGCGTGAACCGGAAGCAGAAATAATGCCAACGCTCGAAGAGTTAGGCATTGGTTTCGTTCCGTTTAGTCCACTTGGTAAAGGCTTCCTAACCGGTAAGATCAGCAAAGACACTGTTTTCAAAAAAAATGATTTTAGAAATTCTGTTCCCCGATTTGATTTGGAGAACAGAATAGCTAATCAACCCTTAGTTGATTTGGTAACAGATATAGCTGCTCAAAAACAAGCTACTCCTGCTCAAATAGCATTGGCTTGGATTTTAGCTCAGAAACCTTGGATTGTTCCAATTCCGGGAACAACAAAATTAGAGCGTTTCAACGAAAATATCGGTGCTGTTTCAATTGAGCTAACTTCGGAAGATCTTCAAAAAATTGAAGCTGAAATCTCAAAAATCAACATAAAAGGTGACAGATACCAAGCTGCCGCACAAAAAATGATTAATCGGTAATTTTTTGTACACAAGAAGAATCACGACTTCACACATGTGAGGTCGTGATTCTTCTTGTGTTTTGCGATTATCTCTTTTTGACAAAACACTTTACTTATTTTTCCCTCAATTGTTTCGATACTCCTTAGGTGATAAGCCTACATATCTTTTAAAATACTTCCCAAAGAAGGATTGAGAAGGAAAATTCAATTCATCGCTAATTTGCTGAATAGTAAGATTAGTTGATTTGAGAAGAGCTTTAGCTTCCAACACCACATAATTATTTATCCAACTATTTGCTGATTGTCCGCTAACTTCTTTCACCACCTTTGATAGATATTTAGACGTAAGACATAAGCCTTTAGCATAAAATTCCACTCCTCGTTGGTTACGATAGTGAGTCTGCACATGTTTCAAAAAATTGTCCAACAGAATTTCGCCTTTCGCTTTTGTTACATTTTCGGGCAACTGATGAAACTGATATCCAAAACTATAAAAAAAAGCTTTTATAAGAGACTCAGCTACTTCCAACCTATACGGGTTCTCTTTCTTACTTACCGCACGTTGCATGATAGAGTAATGAGTCACCATAGCATCTAATTCATCTTTAGTCAAAGGAATAAATGGATTATCGCGGATTGAAAGAAACAAAGGCAAACTTTGCTTAATGTTCAAACTCTCTGTAAATCGCTTGGACATAACGACAATGAGTGCTGAGAAATCATCGCTAATGTATTCGTATTCTAAAATTTGGTCGGGAAGAATAACTGCAAAACCTGGCGATTGAGTAGTATATGGTTTCAAATTCATTTTTCCTCTCGTCATACCACTCATACATATGATACCAACTGTCACATCAATTTTAAATGGATGACTAAAAGCAGTGGGAATAATCGTGTTATCAAGCAAAATAAAATCAGTTCCGATTGAATCTACTCCGGCTATATGTGCCAAATCAATACGCCAATCATAAAACTTTATCCTTTTTTCCATGCCTATATCTCTGTTTTAGCAACAAATATAGACAGATTTATAGAAACAAAAAGACAAAAGCGAAATTTTGACCAATTATAGGATATATCAACCTTTTCAACACAATATACAGCCATTAACTTTGCACAATAATTAAAAACAGAACAGAATTACGTAGTCATAAATTAAGAAAAATCAATGAAAAGAAAATGAAAAAGATTGTAACAGTACTAACAGTAGTTATCGGAACCAGTATTATCACCGTAAACGCACAAAGTTCTTCAAACAAAATGCATGTGAACTTATCAGGTGGATTTAAAACAGAAGCCAACCTATCAACTTTCAGTTTATCAAACCTTCCTGATGAAAAAAGTAGACTGAATTTTGGAGGTAACATTGGCGGCTTTGCAAAGTATAATTTATCTGAACATTTTGCAATACAAGAAGATGTTTTGCTCAATTATAAAACATCGACAATGGAACTTTGAAACGTTAAAAAAAGTATCAAAACCTTTGTATTCATGTTCCAATTTACGCCTTGATGCAATGGAAAATAAATAAGGATGCTAAGCTGTATATCGGTGCCGGGCCAAGTATTGAGCTCGGATTGATGGCAAAATACAAAATCGACGGAGCAGAGAACATCAATCTCTATAAGAAAGATCCGATAACAGATAAGGCTGCCATGACTCAATTATCTATGGGTATGGCTTCAATCATCGGATACGAGTTTGCCAATGGTATCCAGATTAATGCAGGATATAGATTCGGAGTAACAGATGTGCTTGATGCAGGAAAAGATCAAGCAACCATGCTGCCACGCTCTATAAGTATTGGTATTGGTTACCACTTCTAGTTCATTTAAATTAAGTATCCTGGAATTAAGACACGATTAAGGCATAAGTGTCAAAAACAAATAACTTTCAAAATTATATTCACATTCAGCACATAATAATGAGAATTAACAATAAAAAAATAAGCTATGTACTTTCGTCAGAAATTGCCATATACATTAGTCAAAAAAATAGATGAAATGAAGCATTTGCCAACGGCATGTATCGTTTTAAACAAACATGCTGAAATCATTGACATCAATGATGCTGCGTCAAAAATATTAAATGTAAAATGCCTGACTATTGGCACTTGCCTGAAGTTAGAATTACAATTATATCCTTATTTTGACACTTTGATTCAAAGTCTGGCAGATCAAAAAATAAGATTGAAATGTATGAATAATAGTAATAAAGATTTAGTTATTAGAACACTTCTGATAGCCGAAACTGAAAACATATTTATCTTCCAACTTACCGAAATTGAACCTTTTATTTTGAGTAAGTATCTACAAAATCTGTCTAATCGACTTTTCAATAAAATTAGAGTCAACAAATAAATATAGAATTAACTATCAATACATTTTCAAGTAAAGTTCTATATCTTACAACTCTTGATTTTACGCTATTTAAGTTAAAAAGACAACAACACTGACAGGTATAAAAAGCAAAATCAAGATATCAGCTTGCTATTCTCAAAAGAAACAGCTGGGAAGTTCTAAAAAAAAATCTCCACATGTAACTCGGCCTGATGGGCTAAGATTACCTGTGGAGAATAGTTGTTTGCCCATTGGCAAACCGGGATTGAGATAGTGAATATAGTGAATAGTGAACTCGAGATCTATGTTGTTTCCTTTATTCTAAAAGACTTTTTCTATTGTTATACACTAATAATCAAACAACAAACTATTTTTAACGCCGCTAAATTACATGGTTAATTTTAAATACGCAATAGTTTTTATAAAAATTATAAAAAAAATTATCAACAGCCTCAACAGGCAATTTGAACTAATTGCAATATATATTTTCTAGTAAGCTAAATTAATGGTAATTTTGTATCGCCTTAGGAAAATAATGCAAAAACGGTATTTCTTCAATTCATCCAATGTTCTGAGAACTAGCTTTAGGAATGAGAAAAGTGCGAATAAGTTTGCTATTAATCTTTGTTTGCGTTTACTCAGTATTCGCAAGCAATGCTGATTCTATTTCCACGATATATAAAGACGGTGAATTTATTAGCCAATATACCATCAGAACTAAGTATTCTCCGAAAGTAACCGACGAAGTTGCCGACTATCTGGTATCTGATTTTCATACCAATCCGGGCAATTTATTTAATTGGGCCCTGAAGAACATGGGGCTTCAAAACAAAGGCAATGAGTTGATTATTGTTTTCAAGGAATCCAATCACGATCCTAAAACGGGTATTACGCATGGAGTATTTGATATCGTAGTTCCGGGCTTTACCACGTTCAGCAATATTAAAGTAGATGCTATTGTGGCAAAAACAAAGTATACTAATGGAAGCGCTAAAGTCAGTGCCAACATAATATACTCAAGCTTATTATTGAAAAACGCGGTTGGAGCACTTGCCATTGTGCCACAAAAAAACAATGAACAGCTACTTGTTACCAGTGCTACGATAAAGTTCGGATGGTTTTTTAATCTGTTTATTACTAAAAAGCGTTATAAAAGCATTGTTGAGTGGAGAATAAAGAAATTTGCCGAGAACATTAAAGCCGAATGCGACAAGAGACAAAGTGCAATTGACAGTCAAAAAAACGAATGACCTGCTCCATTGACACAAGAAACCTGTACTATCGGCATTTTTTAAAACTGAATGAAAAAACTTATACTTCTGCTTTTTTTTTGCAGCCGGTTTACAGTATATGCATGTCCATCGCCAAACGATTCTATTTCTACGGTTTATCGCGATGGGGAATTTAGATCGTACTGCCAAATGTCGGTAAATGCTTCCGACAGCATATCCAATGCGGTTATTAGCAAATTTGTGTATCAAATGTGCTACGATTTGGACGGTTTGTTTAAATGGGGGCTTAAAGGAATGCTCTCGGATAAAGGTAAAAAAGATATATTGTATTTCGATTTTAAAAGAACAAGTTACGATAAAAAAACAACGATTTTGAGAGCATCGGGCGATATTATAGTACCGGGAATTACTACACTTCCCAACTTGTATATCGACAGTAAACTCAGCCAAAAAGCACATGCCAACGGACGTAGAGACGTGCGACTGGATTTATGTTCACATAATCCTTTTCTAAAAAAAATGGATGGAGTTTGTTCGTACATTCCAAAAGGAAATAACCGAACGGGCTTTTACACGCTTGAAACTCATATTAAATTTGGGTGGTTTTTTGATATATTTATTACTCAAAATCGCTACAAACAAATACTGGAATGGCGGTTGAAAAGGCTGGTTTATAACATTAGGTTAGAAGCTGAAAAAGAACAGAAAATGAATGCTGAAAAATAGAAAAAGGCTACTGAAAGAAAACACAATAAAACATCAAGAATAAAACAATAGAAATTTTACTCCACTTGAGAAAGCGGAGTGTATGCAAAACAATATATGGCTGAAAAAACATTACTTGAGAAATTAGATGGATTGCAACATAAGTTCGAAGAAATTTCGACTTTGATTACCGACCCTGCTGTAATTAGCGACATGAAGCGCTTTGTGAAACTGAACAAAGAATACCGCGATCTGGAGAAAATTATGGTGGCTCAGGCTGAATATAAAACAGCGTTAGCACACTTAGCCGAAGCTAAAGAGCTAATGAATAGCGAAACCGATCCGGAAATGCGCGAAATGGCCAAAGCCGAAATTGACGAAATTGAGCCAAAAATCCCCGACATGGAAGAAAACATTAAGTTTCTGCTTATTCCTGCCGATCCAGAAGATAATAAAAATGCTATTGTCGAAATTCGTGGAGGAACAGGTGGCGACGAGGCGGCCATTTTTGCCGGCGATTTATTCCGCATGTACACCAAGTATTGCGAAACAAAAGGTTGGAGAATGGAAGTTACCAATATCAGCGATGGAACATCGGGCGGATACAAAGAAGTTATTTTCACCGTTTCGGGCGAGAACGTATACGGTATCATGAAATACGAATCGGGCGTACATCGCGTACAACGTGTGCCACAAACCGAAACTCAGGGACGTGTTCACACTTCGGCTGCCACTGTGGCTGTACTACCTGAGATGGAAGAGTTTGATTACGACTTGAAGGAATCGGATGTTCGTGTAGATACTTTCTGTTCGTCGGGAGCCGGCGGTCAGTCGGTAAATACCACTTACTCGGCTATTCGTTTGGTTCACATCCCTACCGGTACTACTGTTCAGTGTCAGGACGAGAAATCGCAACATAAAAACAAAGCCAAAGCAATGAATGAGCTTCGTTCACGTTTATATGCTATCGAGCATCAAAAATACCTGGACGAAATTGGGTCGAAACGTAAAACCATGGTTTCTACCGGCGACCGCTCGGCTAAAATCCGTACCTATAACTATCCGCAGGGACGTATCACCGATCACCGTATCAATTTTACCATTTATAACCTGTCGGCCTTTATGGGTGGCGATATTCAGGGCGTAATTGACCAGTTGATTGTAGCCGAGAATGCTGAACGACTAAAAGAAAGTGAACTATAAACAATATCTGTATTGGGTTTCGCGATTTTTAATCGCGTTACAATCTAGTAAATTGCGATTAAAAATCGCGAAATCCATATAGACTTCAGACAAAATTATCATGACCAAACAAGAATTATTCGAAAACATTCAACGCAAGAAATCATTTCTTTGCGTGGGATTGGACACAGATGTAAATAAAATTCCGGAACACCTGTTCGACGAATCAGAAGAACCAATTTTCGCTTTCAAC
>Ga0302215_10002760_pt1 | contig 11987 bp, 5 predicted proteins | sample II_Fen_N3_1_FD_194580 | JGI IMG/M metagenome (GOLD analysis project Ga0302215, IMG submission 194580) | Peat permafrost microbial communities from Stordalen Mire near Abisko, Sweden - II_Fen_N3_1 | ecosystem: Environmental > Terrestrial > Soil > Wetlands > Permafrost | place: Sweden: Abisko... | reverse complement strand
TCCTGGTGGCGCCGCCCTTGGTCCGCATGATCACTTTGTCACTCCCTTTCAGGGTATAAAAGGAAACACCCTGGATGCTCCCTGTCATTTGCATAAATCCTTTTACTATTGTCATGGCTCTTTATTTTAATGTTCTGTGTTCTGTGTTCCGTGTTCAGTTTTCGGTGTTTTCGGTGTTTGAAGAGTTTGAAGAGTTTGAAGTTTGAAAAGTTTAAAGAGTTTGAGGTTACTGCTGACTACCAACTTTTTACTACCGACTACCGACTACCGACTTCTTACTACCGACTACTTACTACCGACTTTTTACCGATCCTATACCGCTCCTATACCGATTTTAGGTACAAAGATACAAAATCAAATGGAAATCCAACTATAATCCAGGGATAATCCATATCTATTTAAATATAGGATATCCCTTGGTTATCCCTTGGTTATTCCTTGGTTATCCCTTGGTTATCTAAAAATCAGAAAAGACACGATATAGGATCGGCATAGGATGGGTAGTGGACTTCCAGCGAATTTAAGAGGTTTATTTAATACCGTTTCTCAAATCGCCCAACGGGCGAGTTTCAAACTGATGGCAAAAGCTTACCGGTCGTTCGGGGGTGTTTTACGCAAAAACTTTACAGACAAGCCTGAAACTGAATCGGCTTACAATGTTTTTATGCGTATCAATTTACCCGAGGCCATTGACAAGTCGAGTGGAGTTCCGGTAATCGATTACAGCAAGTTGCAGGTGTAGCGAGGGGCATTGCCCCCGGTGAAAGTAACAACTGCCTTAGCGGGAGCCACAGGGATCACGGTGAGCTACAAAACCAACACGGGAATAGCCGATGTGTCCGCCACCGACCAGATAATGGCATTCGGCAAGACCGTAGAAGGTGAGCTGATTATTGCCCGCAAGGCAAGGGGAGGTGAAGCGGTGAGTACTATTCTGATTCCGTACCAGGGCATCAGTGCATCGGATGTGGCATGTTGCCGCGTGGTGGCCATGCGTGAAGATGGGATGCAGGTTTCAGATTCAACGTATACACGGTGAGCTAAGAAAAGTGAGAGCCTGACTGCAAGTCAGGCCCTCACTAACGAAAAATTGTTCGTGGCTCTTTGAATTGACCTACTAACATCCCATTGGGGAAAGTCAGGTATAAAAAAACGCAACAGTCAACTAACAGATTATCAAAGACCAGAGACCAAAGATCAAAGACCAGAGACCAAAGACCAAAGATCAAAGACCAGAGACCAAAGACCAAAGATCAGAGACCAGAGACCAAAGACCAAAGATCAGAGACCAAAGACCGAAGATCAAAGACCGAAGATCAAAGACCGAAGATCAAAGACATTGTCAAAATTGTCTATTAATGCTTCTTATCAGGCAATAATGTTCACACTTAATGACAGTTCCCCAATTATTTCAATAAGATGATCTTTAAAAACTTTGAACTTATCACTATCTTTATTCAACTCATGAAACTATGGTTATTGATTTTGGAACAAGATTATCAATCTCATACTTTTACTTTACATTATCTTTGTATAATTGAATTTGTGTTTAATGAAAATTCAATAGGCAACTAACCATGCTGAAAATTATATTAATGTAATTAATAAATGAAGAGATTATTATTTATTTATTTTTTCTTTTTATTGGTCTTTAATTCTTATTCAAAGACAGAGATAGTTGTTGACTTTGTAAGCCCATTGATAGGAAGTGCTCTTAAAGGAGATGGTGGCGTTTCCCCTTTTGTAGGAGTTCCATTTGCAATGACCAATTTCACCGTGCAAACAAGGGAAAACAAAATAAGCAGCATGCCTTATGTGTACGATGATCATTCCATCATTGGATTTCTGGCTACCCATCAACCTGCAGTTTGGATGGGAGACTACGGGTATGTGTCGGTGATGCCACAAATAGGAGAAAACATAGAAGTCCTGCCGGATAAACGACAATTATCTTTCGATCACAAGGATGAGATTTCACGGCCATATTATTACTCTGTCTTAATGAATACCTCTAATGGACAAAAAATACAAGGAGAGATTACGTCGAATAGTCGTTGCGGGTTATTGCGGTTTACATTCCCTGAATCGAATAATGCCCGTCTCATAATACAAGGTATAAACCTCAATCCAGCTTTAAGTGATTGGTGTAATGACTTTACTGGGCGACTTTCGAAAATCAAGGGCTGGGTTAAGGTTGACACGATTCAAAATGAAATAACCGGTTATAATCCGGATCGTCAGTCTACTCAATTGGGGCCCGATTTACCTGACTTTAAGGGGTATTTTGTTATTCAGTTCAATAAGAAAATGAGTGGTTGGGGTACGTGGAGTGGTATGGATATAAATAAACACCAAACGGAGCAATTTGGAACCCGTATGGGGGCATATATTTCTTTCTCCACAAAAGAAAAGGAGAAAGTGCTGGTGCGAATTGCCACATCATTTATCAGTCTCGACCAGGCCCGTCAGAATCTCAATAAGGAAGTGTCAGACTGGAATTTTGAGGAACTAATGGCTTCCACGAAAAAAAAATGGGAAAATAAGTTATCTGCCATAAAGGTGGATCATGTTTCTTCCAATGACAAGGCGATATTTTATACTGCTCTTTATCATTGTTACCAATTTCCAAGGGACATTTCGGAATACGGACGTTATTACAGTGCTTATGATGATAAAGTGCACGATGGATTTTCGTTTACCGATTACTCACTTTGGGACACATTCCGTGCGTTTCATCCTTTAATGACTTTGCTCGAACCGAAGCTTACCGGTGATTGGATAACAGGATTCCTTCAGATGTACCAACAAGGGGGTTGGATGCCCATGTGGCCTAACCCGGCAGAAACAAACATTATGATAGGCACGCATGCCGATGCGGTGGTTTCAGATGCTTATATGAAAGGAATTCGAAATTATGACATCAACCTTGCATACGAAGCTATGCGCAAAGATGCTATGGTTCCACCCGATTGTGAAACACAACACAAATACAGCGATCGTGATCGTTGGACTTCTTTCGAGGGTAGGGCAGGAGCAAGTTATTACCACTCCATCGGATATGTTCCCGTTGATAAAACTTCGGAATCTGTGTCACGAACATTGGAATATGGATTGGATGATTGGTGTATTGCACAGGTTGCGAAAGATATGGGTAAAACGTATGACTACGAACAACTTATGAGGTGGTCGAAAAACTATCAAAACATCTACAATAAAAAAGAAGAATTTATGCAACCACGCACATACAACGGGGATTGGATTATCACCAATGATAAGGACCAAACCGGTATGACAGAAGGTTCCAAATGGACATACCTTTTTTGTGTCATGCAGGATGTCCCCGGTATGATTCAGCTCATGGGTGGTAATGAGAAATTTGCTGCCAAGCTTGACCGTAATTTCAAGGAAGATCATTACCGTCATGACAACGAACCTGATCATCACTACATTTATCTCTATGACTATTGCGGGCAGCCATGGAAAACACAGGAACTCGCCAGAATACATACCGGTGGTAATTACCATAATTCCCCGGATGGGCTTAATGGGAATGATGACTTAGGTCAAATGTCAGCCTGGTACCTGTTTTCCACCATGGGTTTTTATCCTGTGACTCCCGCAAGCAATGAATTTGCTATCGGAGCTCCTCAGTTTCCTTTAATTAAAATAAAGTTATCGGTTAAGAACAACAAGCAGCTCACAATCCGGGCAAATAACATTTCCAAAGAAAACAAGTATATAAAAGCAGTTTATCTGGATGACAAACGAATTGATAAACCAGTTATCAATTATTTTGATCTTATTAAAGCTTCAGAATTACGATTCGAGATGACAGATAAACCTACACAAGAAGCATTTACAAATATTGAGAATTAATCCTTAAATATCCATTTAAATAAAAACAGCATGAATAAGAAACAACAATTTGATAGGTTATTAGCAGGCGAAAAAAATCAAAAGGTTTTTTTTAAACCTATCCTCATGCATTTTGCAGCTCATTTCAATGAAACAACATACGGGAAGTTTGCTTCTGATTATAAAGTGCTGGTAGAATCGAATATAAAATGTCTTGAATATTTTGATCTCGATTCAGTAAGTCTGATTAGTGACCCTTATCGTGAGACTTCGGCATTTGGGGCTAAAATAGAATATATACCTGAAGGTGTTCCAAGATGTTTGAATAAACTGGTTAATAACCTTGAGGATGCTAAGAATTTAAAAATTCCGGATATCTTAACCTGTGAACGTACATTGGACAGAATATCCGGGGCTTCATATTACCAAAGGTTATTAAAAGGTACTGTACCGGTTGGTGGTTGGATAGAAGGCCCTCTTGCAGAAGCCTGCGATTTGGCTGGTGTCAGTGAAATGCTTTTAAACCTGATGATAGATCCGGATCTGTCGAATTATATTATGGATAAATGCATGATTGTGGCTAAAGATTTTGCACGGGCACAAATAAATGCCGGATGTGACTATATAGGCATAGGGGATGCCATTTGTTCGCAGATTGATGCGGCAACCTACGATTTGTTTGTAAGAGACCGGCACAAGGAACTCGTAGAATATATTCAATCCCTGGGGGCGAAAGCAAAACTTCATATTTGTGGTAATATCGAACATTTATTACCTTCACTGGGTACTTTAAATTTGGATATTATTGATATTGACTGGCAGGTTGACTTGAAAAAAGTCAGATCGATACTGGGTAATAATATTGTGATCAAGGGAAATATAAATCCGGTTGTTATTCTTGATTGTACAACAGAGAAAGTCGGGGATATTGTGAAAGACCTTTGTTTGCAGACTCAAAATGAAAAATATATTCTTTCAGCCGGATGCGAAATTTGTTTGGATACACCTGTTGCAAATTTACTGAAGATGTCAGAAGTATCCAAAATGTTTATTTAATGAATTGATTTAAAAAGTATACCCCAATAGAATTTAATATTTATTTTTACAATGCAAATGAAATTTATTACCGGCTTCATCATCGCTTTTCTACTATTTACAAGTGTTGCCAAATCTCAGGTATTGCCTGCTAACTGGCATCAACAAACAATCGGACAGACACAGGTTGCCGGGACAGGAACATGGTCAAACGATAAATTTACGGTTTCAGGTTCAGGGTTGGATATCTGGGGAAAGACGGAAGAATATCATTATGTTTATACTAATGCTGCCGACAGCATAGAGGTAATCGCTAAAATTGAGAATGTTGAGAATACAAGCGATTGGGCTAAAGCAGGCATTATGATAAAACAGAATCCGTTATCATCATCAGCTCTGGCAGTATTGAGTTTCTCTCCAAATAAATCCTTGGTTTTTGCAATCAGAAAGAATGATGGGGAAATAATTACAGGAGAACAAGGTATCCAAAAAGGCCAAAATTGGTTGAAACTGATTTATAAAAGAAATGTAGTTGCTGCTTATAGTTCTGTGGATGGAACTAAATGGAATCTTGTAAGCATGCCTGTAAACATTAAATTAACCGGTGTTTTTAGTGTTGGCCTTGTATCATGTTCCCATGCTAAGGGATTGCTATGCAAGGCAGAATTTAGTCATGTAACCATTAAGAAACCTGATATTTCATTGACCCTGTATGAAAGAGGGAAATACTTTTCAAAAAAAGCATATATTCCTGAAGAACTTCCGGTTTTTGCAACAAGCAAGTCTTTGTTGCCAGAGCCTGTACTGGGTAATAATCCCGAATGGATTAATTTGTATTGGGCAACCTGGGAATTTGCATTCAATCATTTAAGAAAACCACTTGTAGGTTCAACTTTTGTATCCAACTGGCTGGATGAAGCATTTAATGAAGTTGTTACGGCGCAATGGGATTTAATTTTTTGTTCTGTTTATGGCCGATATGCCTATCCCGTTTTTCCAGCAATAAATAGTCTGGATAATTTATATGTCAATCAACATGCTGATGGAATGATTTGTCGAATTTTGACTGAAGCAACCGGGGACGATCATTTTTGGGGTCTGGGAATAGAAAATTGCCGTGCTGTAAATCCACCCTTATATGCCTGGGCAGAGATAAACAGTTATAAAATCACTTCGGATAAGAATCGTCTGGGAAAAGCATTGCCTGCTATTGAAAAAAACTTTGAATGGGTTGAACAAAACAGGAAAGGGAATGATACCCCACATAAACTTTATTGGTCAAACGGCCAAGCCTCCGGTATGGATAATACCCCACGGGATTTTGGCCGCCCGGAACCGGGTGATGGTTGGGATAGCCACTCAGCAAAAGATCATATGGGATGGGTCGATTTATCGAGCCAGCTGGTTATTGAAGCGAAGAGTATTGCTTCCATATGTGATATCTTAGGGTATACATTCAAAGCGCAATCTTACAGAGCCACAGCAGATGAAATAGGAAAACGCATAAATCAATGGATGTGGAATGAACAGGATGGGTTGTATTACGATGTAGATATACATGGGAAACAAACAAGTTGGAAAACGATTGCATCTTTCTGGCCAATGCTGGCAGGAATTACTGATTCTCGTAAAGAGGCTAAATTAATTGCCAACCTCAAGGATACTTCTTCTTTTTGCCGCGCAATCTCCATTCCGGCACTTGCAGCTGATCAAAAATTTTATGATCCGTCCGGACATTACTGGGAAGGTGGAGTTTGGGCACCAACGAACTATGTTGTGGTGAAAGGGTTGGAAGAAACAGGACATCATGAGTTTGCTCAATCTATAGCTGAGAAATACCTTACAGGAATGTCGGAAGTATATAAACAGACCAATACTGTCTGGGAACTTTATTCCCCGGATAAAATCAATGGGAAATACAAACAGGGAACTTACGATAACGGGAATGACTGTGGAAAAGAATATGTAGGTTGGTCAGGACTTGGTCCTATAGCCATGCTTTTAGAAGATGTTATTGGATTGGAAGCAGATGCTCAAAATAACACTGTTACCTGGCAACTTACAAGGATGGATCATCATGGAATTAAAAACTTTCGTTTTGGAAATGTTATAACATCCATTACGGCACAATCAAGAAATGAGAATGATCGAGTTAAAATAGTCGTTGAATCAAATACCAATTTTACACTAAAAATAATTTTTCGAGCAAAGACCTTTTTATTTCATATAAAACCCGGGAACAATTCATTTGTTTGCAAGGTGTAGTATGGGAAAGTCTTTAACTGTCAACACATTAGCATCATTATGACGTAAGGCATTTAAAATTATTGAGTTTAGATAATAATTACGTCTGTAAATGCCAGTGTTGTTTTAGAGTATGACAAATATTGAAATAATATCTATATTTGCAATTAGTCTCAATCAAAAACATTTCCATATAATACAATGCGAAAGAGCTTACAACTACTGATTATATCAGTTTTATTTTTTACTTTTTTTCAGTCTTTGTATGCCGAATCATTCTCCATTCGAAAATACAACTATCAAAATGGTCTGCCCAGTGATAAGGTGGTCAGTGTTCGTCAGGATAAATTCGGCAATATGTGGATTGGAACCACACGAGGATTAGTCCGTTTCGATGGTTCTGAATTCTACCATTTTTCCAAACAACAACGTGGAGCAAAGCATTTGTCTCATAATTTAGCCCAAGCAATACTCCCTATGGAGAATGGAGATGTGTGGGTGGCAACTCCTGATTCGCTCAATATTTATGATTATAAAAAGGATCGAATGCGAACTATGGGGTCTGAATCCGGACTAACCTATCCGGATGTAACAGCATTGGCACATGGGTCCGGTTGTGAGTGGGTTGGAACTTTTGGAAAGGGTCTTTTCCGATTCGATTATAAAACAAAGCGTTTTAAGCCTGTAAAAGTCGTAAACTCTCTTGGGGGAACAGAGCAAATTATGTCTCTCTGTGAAGATTCTAACCGTCAATTATGGATTGGAACACGCTACAACGGAGTATTTCTTTATAATCTGCACACGGGAGAATGCAGGAAAATTAAAGGGAAGGATGCAGAAAGCACTTTTATTAATACGATATTCCAGGACTTGAGCGGAACCATCTGGATAGGAAGTTCCACAGGCTTTTATTATGTACAGGGTGGATTATTGGTGGAAGTGGAAGCTCCAGAGTTTAAAGGCAAATGTGTCTTTGGAATAACAGAACAGCCAGCCGGAACGATTTGGTTAGCAGGTGAAGAGATTTTCCTGAATTTTAAAACGGTAGATTTTTTTGAGTCACCAGTCCATCCAAAAACCACTTCGCTCACAAAGCTGATATTTAAAGATAATAACGCCTTAAAAGGTCTTCATTCTATTTTTGCGGATGATCATAAGAATGTATGGGTAGGAACCTATGGCAATGGACTCAATATACTGACATCAAACAGGATATTTCAGTACATTTTACCGGAATCGAGTCTTCCTTTTGGAAATACCCCAACTACTGTGTTGGATATCCAAACAAATCATAAAGGACAACTCTGGATAGCAAAGGAAACCAGTGGGTTGATAAACTTTAATACGCATGAACAACGGGTGGAAAATTCTATACCATTTGATGATAACTCTATTAAATCGATATGTGAGGATAAAAAGGGTAATTTGTGGGTGGGTGGGTATCGAAAAGGTCTTGCATTTAGGAAAAAAGGAGAATCCAGGTTTGTAAGGCTCAGTAAAGACATTGGTATTCAGGTTCGAAAAATATTTCAGGCATCTGACAATTCTATCTATGTTTCAAGTAATGAGGGGTTGTTGAAATCAATCACCGAGGGTGCATCGTGGTTGAAAGTTCATACCAAATGGTTTAGTAAGAACCCAGACGTAAGATGCATGGTAGAAGCACCCGACAAAATGCTTTGGATGGGTACCTATAATACAGGTTTGTTGTGTTACGATCCATTAAAAAACAGTTTAAAACAATTCTTTGTTAAGAACGGATTAAAATCCAATATTATTTATGATTTGTATCTGGATAAGGATATTCTGTGGATAGCAACCGATGAAGGACTTGATTCCTACTCTTTTTCCAAGAAGAAGTTCAATAGGATATTTCCATGTGATTTACTATCTGGTGTAACGGTGTATGCTATTCAAAAAGATTTATCAGGAGATCTTTGGTTTTCTACTTCGAGTGGTATTGCTAATTATAAAAGTCGGAATAAGGAATTTACGAATTTTTCTTTCAATGGATTGCCTCCGGTTGGTGAGTTTTCGGAGGGTTGCTCCGTTATTGATAAGGAAGGGAACATCTATTTTGGTGCCTCCAATGGTATTTTATTTGTGCGAGCTAATAAAAATGCAAATGATGAGTTCAAGCATGAGCTTTTATTCACTAAATTGATGCTTTTCGATCAACAGGTTACCCCAAAGGATGAATCTATTGGCAATAATCCTTTGAAGGAAAACCTTAATATCCAACGGTCATTCAGCATCTCAGCAAATCAACCGATGTTTTCTATCCATTTTTCCGTTCCGTTTTTTGATTCGGAAGTGACATACTCCTATCGTCTTGAAGGAATTGACCATGATTGGAATCAGTTGGGCACCCAAAACTGGGTTACTTTCCGTAATCTGGAACCTAAGAAGTATAAACTTCAGGTAAGAGCTTTTATTTCTAATCACGATAATCCTATTGAAGCCTCTCTCAATTTCGTGGTTAATCCTCCATTATGGCTTTCCTGGTGGGCTAAATTATTATATTTAATTTTAATTTTTTCCATTTCCGGGTTCTTTTGGCGACAAAGTAAGGAACGGTTGAAGCTATCCCACACTATTGAATTGGAACAGGCATTTCGTCGTCGTGACGAAGAGATTCACGAAGCAAAACTGGTGTTCTTTACAAACATCAGCCATGAGTTGCGAACCCCGTTGACATTATTGATAGCTCCTCTGGAAGGGCTTATTGGGAACGAGTCAAATCCGGTTAAACAAAGAACACTTAATTTGATAAGTAAAAATGCTAACAGGTTACTATTATTGGTAAATCAGATACTGGACTTTCGGAAGAACGAGAAGGGCGAAATGAAACTTCAGGTTCACAAAGTGTCGTTGAATCAATGGGGTGATGAAATTATCCAGAGTTTCAGTGAAATGGCTAAGGAGGCTGGGATCACATTAAACCATGTATATCCGAGCAATTCAGAAAATGTTTGGATGGATTCAGCACTAATGGAAAAAGTATGTTTTAATCTACTTTCAAATGCTTTTAAATTTACAAAAGCAGGTGGTCAGGTATCTTTTATAGTTAGTGTGGATGAAAAATGGCTGAATATTAAAGTTATTGATAATGGAGTTGGCATCCGGAATGAGTCGAAAGAGCAAGTTTTTAATCGTTTCTTTCAGGAAAAGACACTGTTATCCTCTGGAAATAAACAAACCGGTACAGGCATTGGGCTGCATTTAGTGAAATCTATTGTGGAATTACATCATGGCAATATCAGTTTGAGTAGTGAACCAGGTATTGAGACAGTATTCGCGGTTAATATTCCATCAAATGAAGATAGCTACGAATCAAATGAGATTTTTACGGTAAAGGCTTCTATCCATGATGTATTAAATGCGGAGGAATTAATACCTGTAAACTCCAGAACTGAAAATATTGAAGGAAAACTCCCTCAGGTTTTGGTAGTTGAAGATAATGATGAATTGCGGGAATATCTTCAGGAAGCTTTGTCAGAGAGGTATAATGTGATAAGCTGTGTGAATGGGCAGGAGGCAGTGGATAAGGCCCATGAATTAAATATCGATATTATTGTAAGTGATGTAATGATGCCTGTAATGGATGGGTTTGAAACGTGTAAAATACTAAAGAGTGATATTGAAACGAATCACATCCCTATAATATTACTTACTGCAAAATCCGGTTTTGACGACATGATATTAGGATTGGAAAAGGGTGCTGATGCATATATTTCAAAACCGTTTAATCTGAACCATCTGATAGCTCAAATGAATCGGATACTTGAAAATAGAGCTATTCTCCGATCCAAATATATCATGCCAATGCAGTCATTATTAAAAGAGAATAAAGAAAGTATTGAGAGCAAGTTCATGGATGAAATTACTCAATTTATCCTTGAACATATTACGGAAGAGAACCTTAATGGAAATGTACTGGCAAATTATTTCAGGATCAGCAGGACAAGTCTACATCGAAAATTAAAATCTGTAGCAGGACTTTCATCCGGGGATTTGATTCGGAATATCCGACTTGCTAAGGCTGCAGAAGAGCTTGTCTCTACTGAAATGACTATATCGGAGATATCGTTTCAAAATGGATTTAATAGCCCTTCTTATTTTTCTCTTTGTTTTACAAACTATTTTGGTAAGAGCCCTACTGCTTACCGCACCCAGTAAGGAAGTATTAAAAACTGTTGTTGTGAAGTGGTGGGTTATTCTCCCCTATATTTCTTGATTCTTGAATAAAAAGTCCATTGTAAATCAATGGACTTTTTATTTATAAGTAATTGGAACACTATATTGTCCTCTTTTATTTCTTGAAAAATACGACTTAAGCGCTATTTCAAATAAGGGAATAAGGGTTTTTAATCTGGGGTGATTGGTTTTCTACTAAGGTTTAATATCTAAATATAAGGGCTTTAAATAAAAAACCTTATTTTATTTTTTTGACCCTTGGTAGAAATATTAAGCAAAAAATATCTAACCCTTATTCCCTTATTTAAATTTAAATTATATGACGTTATTCATTTACTTTTACTTAGTTTCTCAACTTACTCTATGAATTTGAATCATTGTATAAAAAAACTTATTCTTAAAATATTTTTTAAAGTTAAAAATAAAAATACAGACTTACTATTCTATTGGCAGATTATACATTCTTTAAGAGGCTATTCGGATTACTTAAACAGCTATTTGACAAGCAATTTTATAATTTTAAGTTGTTAAATAACAAGCCTGAAACCAAAGTGATACATTTTGAAACTACATTAAAGGATATGATAAGCACTAAGCATTAGTTTTGCACCGGTTATTTACTTAAACAGTAATATGCATTAAGTCAATTGTTGACC
>Ga0302215_10002757_pt1 | contig 11995 bp, 5 predicted proteins | sample II_Fen_N3_1_FD_194580 | JGI IMG/M metagenome (GOLD analysis project Ga0302215, IMG submission 194580) | Peat permafrost microbial communities from Stordalen Mire near Abisko, Sweden - II_Fen_N3_1 | ecosystem: Environmental > Terrestrial > Soil > Wetlands > Permafrost | place: Sweden: Abisko... | reverse complement strand
AATGGGGAAATATGTCCTGGGGACATGCCACCAGTAGGGACATGGTACATTGGGTAGAACAACCCATTGCCATATATCCTTATAAATACGGTGATACAGCTTTTAGCGGAGGGGCAGTTGTCGATATAAATAATACCAGTGGATTAAAAAAAGGGAAAAATTCATTAATCGTTGCCACCTATACCAGTACAGGCCGTGGTCAATGCCTGGTATATTCAAATGATAAAGGACGTACATTCCGGGAATATTCCGGAAATCCTGTCATTACGAAAGCAGTCCGTGATCCGCGCCCGATATGGTACGAACCCGGCAAACACTGGGTGGTGACAGTTTATGATGAAGTCGGAGCCGATAAATATATAAATTTCTTCACTTCCCCCGATCTGAAAACATGGACTTACCAAAGCAGGGTCAAGGGATTTTATGAATGTCCCGATTTATTCGAATTGCAGTCGGGTGATAAAAAAGAGTGGGTACTGACTGGTGCCAGCAGCGATTATATGGTTGGTCAGTTTGATGGCAAGGTGTTTACACCCCATACCTCAATGTTGAAAGGCCATCTTGGCAAGGGCTTTTATGCGGCACAGACCTTCACCAATGAACCAAAAGGCCGGGTTGTACAGATTGGCTGGATGCAAACCAGGACGCTGAATATGCCCTTCAACCAGGGAATGTCTTTGCCAAATGAACTTAAACTGATACAGACAACGGATGGACCACGATTGACCTGGACGCCGGTACCCGAATTAAATACATTACGCAAGAAAACATATTCAACCGGTTCAATTACACTAACTCCAGGTGATATTAATCCACTTTCAAAAATCACCGGTGAATTGCTGGAACTAAGGGCCGATTTTATACCGGAAGCCAATACTACAACTTTATTTACTGTCCGCGGTGTTGTCATTTCCTATACTGCAGCAACAGAACAGTTGTCGGTAAACGGGCTTGATGTGCATGCACCATTAGTTAATGGTCATCAAAAAATAATTGTTTATGCCGACCGTACATCCCTGGAAGTCTATGCAAGTGATGGACTGGTGTATGTCCCGATGCCCGTATTTCCAAAAGAAGAAAACCGAAGTGTAACAGTAAATGTAACAGGTGGACCGGTGAGGTTTAATGCCCTGGATGCCTATCAATTGAAATCAATATGGAGTGTACCGTCACTTCATTCAAAAAAAAATAAAACTGTAGTTGTCAGGCATTAATTATGTCGAAAATTAAATCTATCAAAAGCAATTCATAGAAAATATTTCAAAAAGGGTAGTTGTAAATATGAATGGCTATACAAAGGATAACGCACTCTGAATTAAAAAAATGAATGACATTACGATGAGGCATTCCGCTCAAGTCGTGATAAAAACCTTAAATTAAACCGGTTAAATGGAAAATTATATTGTAGGAATTGGTGAAATCCTGTGGGATGTATTCCCACATGGAAAAGTGTTGGGAGGTGCTCCTGCCAATTTCGCCTATCATGTATCACAGTTTGGATTTAACGGCTATGCTGTTAGTGCAATAGGACATGACCCGTTGGGAGCTGAAATTATTGATAGTCTCAACCACAAAAAATTAAACTTTCTGATAGAAAAAACTACTTACCCTACAGGAACCGTTCAGGTAACTGTCGATCAGAAAGGAGTGCCTCAGTATGAAATATGCGAAGAAGTGGCATGGGATAATATTCCTTTTACTTCCGGAATGGAAGAACTTGCACGTAAAACCCTGACAATTTGTTATGGGACATTAGCCCAGCGTAACAGTGTTTCGCGAACTACCATCAATCGTTTTTTAGATTTCCTGCCTGAATCGGCATTAAAAATATTCGACATCAACCTTCGCCAGCATTTTTACACCAGGGAGCTGATTGAACAAGCCCTCCTTCGGTGTGATATTCTTAAAATCAACGATGATGAAATTATTGTAATTGGTAAATTATTTGGTTGGGAGAAAAAGTCCGATCTGGAAATCTGTCAACAGCTGCTGCATGATCATGCCATCGAAATAGTAGTGCTGACTAAAGGGACAGAAGGAAGTATTGTAATGACAGAAACTGAAACTTCTTTTTTGCCAACCCCTGTTGTCGAAGTCGTCGATACGGTTGGTGCGGGCGATTCGTTTACTGCGGCATTTGTTTCTTCCCTTTTAAAAGGAAAATGCATTCAGGAAGCTCATCATATTGCTGTCAATGTTTCGGCTTTTGTATGTACTCAACACGGTGCAATGCCTGTAGTTCCTAAAAGTTTATTATCTGTCTGATGTCACGACCTTAAATTGTGATAGCTGGAATCGGTAATTGATATGATTAAAAAAACACTAACTCAAATTATTAATGATAAAATATTTTAAATGAAAAACTCAGGCAACCTTTCGAAGTTATTACCTTTAATGCTGGCATTTTTTGCTATGGGTTTTGTCGATTTAGTTGGTATTGCAACCAACTACATCAAAGCCGATTTTAATTTGTCGGATACGCTTGCAAACTTACTTCCTTCCATGGTTTTCTTTTGGTTTCTGATTTTATCAATACCTACAGGGTTATTGATGAATAAAATCGGTAGGAAAAAAACGGTACTGTTAAGTCTGATCGTCACAGTACCCTCTTTGTTAATCCCCATCTTCAGTTACAGTTTCGCATCAATGCTGGTTTCGTTTATACTTCTGGGAATTGGGAATACATTGATGCAGGTGTCGTTGAATCCGTTGATCGCAAGCATTGTAAGCCGGGAAAAGATGTCGAGTACCCTTACGTTCGGCCAATTCATAAAAGCTATCGCCTCATTTATAGCTCCTGTTCTGGCAGCATTGGCCGTTGTTCATTTTGAAAACTGGCGAATGATCCTCTTTCCTGTCTTTACATTGATCTGCCTGATTGCCATTTTGTATTTATGGATCACAAAAGTTGACGAAGAAAAGATTGCCGGAAAAACAGCAACATTCGGAGAGTGTTTCGGATTGTTGAAAGATAAATACGTGCTGTTCTTTTTCCTCGGAATTATGGCTCATGTAGGGTTGGATGTGGGTATAAATATTACTGCCCCGAAAATATTAATGGAACGCCTTGGCATTACCCTTGCCGATGCCGGTTATGCCACCAGCTTTTACTTTATTTTCAGGACAACGGGTTGTTTAATCGGATCATTTCTGTTATCTAAATTCGGTGACAAAAGGGTTTTTGTAGTCAGTGTAAGTCTAATACTGACAGGAATACTTTGTCTGTTTTCTGGAGATAAATCGATTATATATACAGGAATAGCCCTGTTTGGACTTGGAAATTCAAATGTATTCCCGGTTATGTTCTCACAGGCGCTGGTGCGTAAACCGGACCATCAAAATGAGGTTTCAGGACTTATGATCACAGGCATTTTTGGGGGCGCCATCATTCCACTACTTATGGGAGTTGCTTCAGACTTTATTGGAGGTCAATCGGGTGCATTATTTATTTTAATTATCTGTGTGATTTATCTGATAGGAATTGTCATTCCCAAAATTAAAACAGTAAAAACATTTTAGAGTAACATTGAAAAATAGCGAAATTCAAAAAACAAACTGTTTTTAAGTAAGGTAAACAGGTAAAAATGCTGTGAAAGTCACAAATTTGTCTCACATTAAAAAGCGGGATTTCAATCGCGAGAAATGTACCTGTTAAAACCTGAATACTATAAATATAAATATTAACAAACCGTTCCGTAAATCAGGAATGACTGATATTTTAAATATTATGAATCACTTTAAATCTTCCTGTATTGCTGTTCTGTTTTGTGTGTTTTTTGTTAATTCAGTTGCTTTTTCCCAACAACGCAATGAAATATTAATCGCTGATTTCGAAAATGCTAATTATGGTTTGTGGATGGCTACCGGTGATGCCTTTGGAACGGGCCCTGCTCATGGTACTCTGAATAACCAGCAGTCAGTTACCGGATATACGGGTATTGGTCTGGTAAATACCTTCAGGAATGGAGACTTGTCGACCGGCACATTAACATCTCCTGAATTTATTATTGAACGTAGGTTTATTACTTTCCTGATTGGTGGAGGAAAACATGAAGGGTTGACCTGCATTGATTTACTTGTCGATGGCAAGGTGGTATGTACTTCAACCGGACCGGATAATGAAAGACTGGATGTAGGTGAGTGGGATGTAAGCAGGTTGGAAGGAAAGTCTGCTAAGATCCGGATTGTTGACAATGTAACCGGAGGGTGGGGGCATATAAATATCGACCAGATCGTTCAAAGGGATTCGAGTATTACTGCGATATTTAAACAAACAGAAAATCTCCGAATATGGAACCGTATTTGGGAGAATCAACAGGCACAAAAAAACATTCCATTTATAATCCCTTTACATTTCAGGTTTATTGCGACAAACAGGACGAATGCCAATGGAGGCTTTGAACCTAAGAATGGAACCGATCAGGATATATTAGCGGCAGGTTATGATGTGACCATGGATGTCTCGGTTGGCAGTGCTACCCAACTCCAGATAACTCTCTGCGGGGCAGTTGTCAATTGGGTTCGAGAAACGCAGTTACTGAACGGTGCTATCCTGGTACCATTGCAAAATGGTAAAATCAGGCTTCGGGGGTTAACAGATCGTTCTTCCGTATCGTTTTATGATCCAAATGGAGTAGCTTGTGCTGTAGAAAGTGATGTAGTGAATGTACAAAATCCCGAATTAAATATAAGGGCACTGGGAGGGTCCGCGATTCTTGATCGAATTGAAATATACGGACTTCGCTCTACAGAACCTACCCCGGAAGAATCACGTTTGGCAGCACTTGCCGATACAGATAAACGGATATTTTATAAAAGTAAATCCTATACGGTCTATGGTGGTAGTGTTGTGGATAGTATTTATGGCCTGCCTGCAGCCTATGTCCCTGAACGGAATACAATTGTATCCCCTACACGGGTAACTGAATCATTTAGGGATGATCTGGATGCATGGCGTCCGTGGTTGTTGGGCCGGGTGATTGATCATCAGACTATCTGGCATCCTAATGCTGAGATTAGCCGTTTTCCGGAAATAAAAACAGGTTGGCCTACTGTGGATGCTGCCTGCGGGGTTGCCCTGGATGTTCTTCAACGTTGCGGAAGCGGTGAATTCGCCAGAAACAGTGGAGAAATCGGATTATGGGAAGCCGGTTTCTTTTGGGGAAAGTCCAGTGGTTTTGGTATCTGGTTACGGGATGCAACACATGTGGCTCTTCGAGCCGGAAACCTGATTGATCCGGATGTGGCCGGTCTGACTTTACGCTCAACGGCTGTGGGTGGCATTGACAATGGATCCGACGGAGTGGCTATGCCTATTATTGGGTTGTGGGATAATTATCTGGTGACAGGTAATGCCGGACCAATACAAGCCGTTTGGGGTAATTTAAAAGCTCAGATCATTAAACTTGATGCGCAGTTTGATACAAGCAAAGGACTTATTAAAGCAGCTCAGAGCACTTCGAATGATAATTTTCCGGAACCTGAAGCAGGTGGTTTCGCGTTGGGAACCGAGACCTATTTTATGCAGGCATACCGGGCAATGGTGGATATGGGTCGAATGATGAAAGAAAGTGAATCGCTGATTACCGCCTGGGAAGCCCGCTATCAGCTTCTAGCCGGGAATATCCGCACACTTTACTGGAAAGAAACTGCAGGTATTTTCACTACCGGACCAGTAGGTAGTACCGGTTACACAAATAACAACTGGGAAAGTTCAGGACAGGAAATGGCTATATGGCCTCGTTTCAACATTGCCAGTCCGGCTCAGCGACGCAAAGTGCTGGATAATCTGCCTAATATAGCCATGAATGAATTTGGTGTAAACGTATTTCCCTACAGGAACGAAACCAATCATTTTTGCAATGCTGCCTGGGTAGCCTGGACAGCCGGAATGGCGGCTGCAGCAGGACGAGAAGGCCGACTGGACATCCTTCAACAGCTAATCGGTCAGCAGGTCCGCAATGCCGTGATGAATAAAACCTTTTTTGAAGTGATCGATTATAAGTCAGGCCGTGCATGGCGTTGGCCGGGACAACTCTGGCAGGCAACTGGTTTCCTGTCCTATTTCTATTTCGGTGTTCTTGGAATGGAATACAATATCGACGGATTAACTCTTTATCCGGCAGTACCCGAATCATTGGCAAATATTGAAATCTCCAACTTCAGGTACCGGGAAGCCATTCTGAATATCGTAGTAAAAGGATGGGGAACTAACGGAGTAGTTAACCTCGATGGTGTCAGGGTTACTAAAATTCCAACAGACCTGCAAGGGAGCCATTTGATTGAAATTGTGATGAATGATCCTGTTAGTAAGGTTGCTTTCACGAATTCAGACGAGATAAATGTATATCCTAATCCGGCAAATGACATTATTCATGTCAGCAATGTGACAAAAGGGAAAAGCATTTCCATCTGCGATATTCAGGGACGGTTGGTGAAAACCGTTGACAATCCAAACACTTCAATCAACATTGCTCAACTTTCAAAAGGACCATATTTCATTAAAATACAAAATATACCCGGGGTTGATATTGTAAAGCTTTTTATGAAGAATTAGTTCCATTAAACTTTACAGTAACCGGGGTTCTCTTACGGCTTAATGAACAACCTGATTTTGAATTATCGATTCAGGTTGAAAGATGATACAAATGAAACTGTAAATAATTAGAAGCATTTAATGATCTATTTTGAATATTACCACCAACCACCAAAGGAGGTTTAAGAGTAAATTCTCATATTTCGGTATTAAAATACAAATTTGAAATTAAATTAAAACGGTTTTAGTGAATCTCGGAATTTTTATTTAAAATTTTATTTAACTAATTTGAAAAAACTCAATTTTAAATCTTTTAAAACATTTAAATCATGAAAAAAAATACTCTATTTTTATTGTTAGCTACTTTTTTGTTAATTAACTTTCCTTTATCAGGATTTGCTTATAAAACTGAATTGTCCGGTTTGTATGGAAATTTCAATAAGTCTGATAATGGTATTTTGACCATTAACAGGAATGGTGGAAATAACCTGACTCTTTCGCAAATAAAGGCATCCGCTTTTACTTACGAAGCGAAGGTGAATGTATTAGAAGGCGACCGGGTATCTTTTATATTCGGTTATACCGGAACCGGATTTTATGGCATCGAATTGTGCATGATTGATGGCGATAAAGTGAGTTTCAAGGGATTTAGGGATGGAGATGCAAGTGGAATATTGTTTCAGGATGTACAAGCTTCTGTTAATAAGTCTCAGCCTATCCCATTTAAAATATCTGTTACTGCTGAAGGGTTGTTGACAATATATGCAGAAGGAAATCAGGTTTATCAAATGACTATTCCAAACTATCAGACCGGATATTTGGGGGCACTTACCTTTCAGAGTAAAGTCGAACTGTCGGATGTTGTGCTGAACCTGGAAGGAGAAGCCGGTTACAGGACTGATCTGACAGGATTGGCAGGTGACTTTTCCACCAGGAAATCAGTTTATACTTTTAATAAAAAAGGAAATTCTGACAATTTCATTCTTTCACCTGCAGAAGCCAATGCCTTATCTGTTGAAGGAAATATAGAAATCCTGGATGGTGACCGGATGTCGTTCGTTTATGGCTATAAAGATGGCGGCGACTGGCATGCTGCAGAGCTTAGAGTCGTAAATGCAACCAGGGTAGCACTTAAAGCCTTTAAAGTTGGTAACAACGGAGGCGATCTTTTTAATGAAGAATTTGATGTGAATACCACTCAACCTGTGAACTATAAAATAGACATTACAGCAGACGGTCAATTGACATTGTTTTTAAATGGGGTTCAGGTTAAGCAGGCAAAGTATGATTTCTACAATGGCGGTCGTTGGGGTATGCTTACCTGGAATACTAAAGCGAGATTATCTGATCCTGTTGTGGAATTAAAAGATGCCGGCAATGCCCATTTTGTAGAACAGGCTGAACTGGATCATTTAAGCGGACAAGATAATGCATACAATAAAACGGATGTTAGTTATATTATAAATAAAACAGATGGGAATAACTTTGTAACTTCATTAACCCAGGCGGCTGACTTTTTATATGAAGGGAAAATCCAAATTCCAGAAGGTGATCGTCTGTCATTTGTTTTTGGTTCTGCCGGGAGCATTACAGATAGTTGGTTTGGAACTGAATTAAGAGTGATAAATGGGAGTAAAGTGGCTGTTAAAGCCTTTAAAGAAGGAGAAATCGCTTTGTTCGATCAGGAATTTGATGTTGATGCTACCCAACCGATTACTTATAAAATAACGGTTTCTGCAAGCGGGCAATTGGGAGTTTATTTGAATGGAGTACTGGTAAAAGAAGCTGCATTTCCCACTTATTTACCGGGGCGTTTGGGCTTCCTAACCTATAATAGTAAGGCACTGGTGTCAGATGTTCTTATAATTCAACATCCTCAGGTTACAGTCTCAGAATCATTACTTACCGGGATGCAATGTGTTATCGGTTCTACGATATCTCAGAATATTCACATAAGTGGTACAAATCTGTCAGGCGATATCTCAATTTCGTCAGATAATAACGTATTCACAGTCTCACCTTCAGTCATTACACCAATTAATGGAGTTATAGAAAATCAAGCAGTATCCATAACTTTTAATCCGTTGGCTTTAGGTATTCAAACAGGAACTTTGATGATTACAAGTCCCGGAGTTATAGCTCAGACAAGAAATTTAAACGGAGATGCTACATCATTAACTTCTCTTCAAGAAACTGATTTGAATTCAGAATCTTTGGTTTATTCAGAAAATAACCGGATAATTATTCGTATGAATTCGGATAATACCATGTTGGCCACAGCTTACAATGCCGCCGGACTGATCGTTGCAAAAGAAAAATTATTAAATCAATATACCGTTTTGAAGCCAACCTTGAAATCAGGTCTTTATTTGATTCAAATAGATAATAATGGGATCGTTGAAACTAAAAAAGTGGTAATTAAATAAAGTGAATCCTGTCTGTTTAACTCTGATATAAATGAGTTTTAGCAGACAGGTAAATTAACAAACAAATTATAAAGTTATGAGAAAATACCGGATTACCTTATTTATCCTGTTCGGGATGCTTTTTATGCCGCTTTTACATGCTGCAGATCCTTATTTACCAACGAATTATGATGAACCTTACCGGGGGCAATTCCATTTCAGCCAGCAATCAGGTTGGATGAATGACCTCAATGGAATGTGGTTCAATAATGGCGTTTACAATATTACCGTCCAGGCATGGCCTGCCAGTTTGGATGGGTTAGCCAAAAGTTGGGGGCACGCCACCAGTACGGATATGCTGCACTGGACACAAATATCGAATGCTATTGATCCGGGTGTAAATGTACCCGGGGATTGCTACTCCGGTTCTGCAGTTGTAGATGTTAACAACACCTCCGGATTTGGGTCAATTGCCAATCCGCCATTAGTGATCATCTATACAGCTACAACAAAAGGCACATGTCTTGCTTATAGTAATGATCAGGGAGTTACATGGGTTGCCTATTCCGGAAACCCTGTTAATGTTGGCGGTCACAATGCGGATACGCGTGACCCTCATGTATTCTGGCATGCACCAACAGGCAAGTGGATATGTGTTTTATTTGAAAATGGAACAACTTTCTATACCTCACCGGATCTGAAGTCATGGACTAAAACCGGTAATTTCAACTGGGGATGGGAATGTCCAGATATCTTCGAACTGGCAATTGATGGTGGAGCCATCAAGAAGTGGGTATTAATGAGAGCAGATGGACAATACTATATCGGATCCTTCAACGGTTTAACCTTCACCCCGGATGCAGGCGGTCCGTATAATATGGTAAAAAATGCAGGAATCGGGGCTGGATTTTATGCTTCACAGACTTTTTTCAGGAATAACTTTCCCGATGAACGGGTTATTCAAATGGCATGGATGTCAGGATTTGGTGTGGGGAGTACAGCGCCCTGGACGCATAACTCAACCTTTCCTACTGAAGTAAAATTACAGACATTTCCGGAAGGAGTCAGAGCTGCCAGAATGCCCATTTCAGAAATCAGCTATCTGTATGGAAATACCCAGAACTGGAGTAACCAGTCGTTGAATTCAGGAGAAAACCTTTTTGCCGGTAAGCTGTCAAAATGCTTTGATATTGAAGCAGTAATCGATATTTCGAAAACAACAGCAACGACAATTACTTTCCAGTTTGCAAACAGGACTGTTAGCTATGATTTGACAAATAAAACGATACTTGGTGAATCGCTTAAACCTATTAACAACCTGGTTAAAATCAGGTTTCTGGTGGACTGGGGTGAAATGGAAATCTTTGGGAACGATGGACAATATTCGTATGCCGAGAACTTTAAGTTTACACCCTCTGACAATTTAATCTCGATGACGGCCAATGGAAGTGTTAGCCTTGTATCCGCACGTTACAGCTCAATAAACCGTACATGGCCCGGTGCTCCAAACAATGCGTTTATAGATGATGCAAATGCCGGAAATACCTATACAGGAACGTGGCAGACTCTGGCTGGTGAATCAGGGTATTATAATACAACCTGTCACGTTGCGACTTCAGTTGGAGCTTCAGTAGAATCAAAATTTTCAGGAACTCAGGTATCCTGGTACGGACTTACTAATAATGATCTGGGCATGGCGTCTGTATACATTGATGGGGTGTTGACGGCTGATGATATTGATTGTTACAATACGATACGGATTTCACATCTGTTGTACACTAAAACAGGCCTTTCGGACGGGAATCATACTATAAAGGTAGTTGCCAAAGGAACTAAAAACCCCTTATCTAAAGGAATTGCTTTAGTTCATGATTATTTCGGTTGTATTGCAGCACCGTCGTTACCGACAGCAGTTGATGATGCTTCAACCGCTACTTCGTACAACGGTACCTGGGTAACAGATGTGAACCCGATCTATTATAACAGCACCTGTCATGTAAGCAATACTGCCAGTTCTTCATTCCAGGCAACATTCACCGGAACTCAGGCTTTCTGGTATGGCCTTAAAAATATTGACCTGGGTATGGCAGCTGTTTATATTGACGGAGTACTGGCAAAAGACAGCATTGACTGTTACAGTACCACCAAAGCCATTCATCTGCTGTTTAGCAAAACTGACCTTACCAACATAACCCATTCGATTAAAGTGGTTGTAAAAGGAATAAAAAACCCTTCTTCAACCGGAACTGCACTAGTACATGATTACTTTGATTTTCCACTGGTGGCACCAACTATGATTGATGATGCTTCGGCAATCACAACTTACAGTGGAGCCTGGGTGACAGATGCCAATGGAATTTATTATAACAATACCTGCCATGTGAGCAATACCGTCAATTCGTATTTTCAGGCAACATTTACCGGAACGCAGGTGTCCTGGTTTGGTCTCAAAAACAATGACCTGGGAATGGCGACTGTTTATGTAGACGGAGTATTAGCTCAGGATGATATTGACTGTTACAGCAGCAATCCGCGGGCAGTATACATGCTGTTTAATAAAACAGGCCTGTCGAATGGAAATCATACAATAAAGGTGGTGGTCAAGGGTACGAAAAATGCGGCTTCAAATGGAGTTGCGTTGGTCCATGATTACTTTAGTGTTTCATCCTTTGCTACCCCGACTGTTGCAGTTACCGGTGATCTCTCATTTGCCGGTGTGAGAAAAAACTCAACTGCCAGTAAAACATTTACCATAACTAATGCGGGCAGTACTCTGCTTTCTGTTAGCAGCCTTGAATTGCCTGCAGGATTTACATCCGACTGGTCAGGTGGTGCAATTGCAGCAGCCGGTCATCAGGATGTAAAGGTTACTTTTGCTCCCACCCAGGAGATTGTGTACAGCGGACTAATAAATGTGAATACGAATACCGGTATTTATACCATCGCAGTAAGTGGGACCGGTATCAATACACATACAATGAATACAACTTTACCAGGTAATACAAATATCCGATATATGGGTAGAATTGACTTTTCAAATCCCAATAAACCATAA
>Ga0302215_10002755_pt1 | contig 12002 bp, 8 predicted proteins | sample II_Fen_N3_1_FD_194580 | JGI IMG/M metagenome (GOLD analysis project Ga0302215, IMG submission 194580) | Peat permafrost microbial communities from Stordalen Mire near Abisko, Sweden - II_Fen_N3_1 | ecosystem: Environmental > Terrestrial > Soil > Wetlands > Permafrost | place: Sweden: Abisko... | reverse complement strand
TATAAGACCATAGAAATGAATTTCCTGCCGGATGTATACGTTCCCTGCGAAAGCTGCAACGGCAAACGGTACAACAAGGAAACGCTGGAAGTTCGTTTTAAAGGAAAATCAATAGCCGATGTGCTGGATATGACCATCAACCAGGCAGTGGAATTCTTTGAGAACCAACCATCGATCCTGAACAGGATAAAGACTCTGCAAGATGTAGGACTGGGCTATATCAAGCTCGGGCAATCGAGCACCACCCTCTCGGGAGGTGAAAGCCAGCGGGTAAAACTAGCCACCGAACTCTCAAAACGGGATACAGGGAAGACCCTGTACATCTTGGATGAGCCTACTACCGGGTTGCATTTCGAAGACATCAGGGTATTGCTGGGGGTATTGAACAGGTTGGTAAACAAAGGAAATACAGTGATCATCATCGAACACAACATGGACGTGATAAAAACAGCCGATTACATCATTGACATCGGTCCGGAAGGCGGTGCTGCAGGTGGGAAGGTGATTTGTACCGGTACTCCGCAGGAGATTGCAAACCATCCGACCAGTGAGACAGGAAGGTTCTTGAAAATGGAGTTGGAGTAACCCTAACTAAGAACCCCTAACCCCTAAAGGGGAACAAGACGTGGTTTGACAGATTTCAATGAATAATCATCAATTTTCAATTGAACTAAAAATAAACTATTTTTGTATAGAATTATAAATCGATAATCCTCAAAATTATGGCCGATAGAATCAAAAAGAAAGTACTCTTCATTGACCGCGATGGTACCATCATTCTTGAACCGCCTGTAACCTACCAGGTAGATACCCTGGAACAAATGGAATTCCTGCCGGGTGTATTGCGCAACCTGTATTTCATACGCCAGAAACTTGATTTTGAATGGGCACTGGTAACCAACCAGGACGGGCTTGGAACAGACGTCTATCCACAGGAACATTTTGATACCGTGCAGGCTAAGTTTCTACAGACACTTGCTAATGAAGATATTCTTTTTGATAAAGTATTTATAGATATTTCATTCCCGGAAGATAACCTGCCAACACGGAAACCGGGAACTGCCCTGCTTACCGAATACTTCACAGAGGAGTACGATCTTGAAAACTCATTTGTTATCGGTGACAGGCATACGGATGTGGAATTAGCCAAAAATTTAGGTTGCAAGGCCATATACATCAGTGAGGATATTGAAATCCTGAAAGAAAAAGGATTGCTGGAATATTGTGCCCTGCAGACCACAAGTTGGGATAAGATTACTGAATTCCTTTTTGCAGGTGAACGTACCGCCACGATAAAACGGACTACAAAAGAAACCGATATCCTGATAGAGTTGAACCTGGATGGTTCCGGAAAATGCAATATCGACACAGGATTAAAATTCTTTGACCACATGCTGGAACAGATAGGCAAGCATTCGGGTTCCAACCTGACCATCAAGGTCAATGGCGACCTACAGGTGGATGAACATCATACCATTGAGGATACTGCCATTGCCTTGGGCGAAGCTTTTGGGAAAGCATTGGGCAATAAACGCGGAATTGAACGTTATGGTTTTTACCTGCCCATGGACGATTGCCTGTGCTCAGTAGCCCTGGATTTCGGAGGAAGAGCCTGGCTGGTATACGATGTTGAATTCAAACGTGAATACGTGGGGGATCTGCCAACTGAAATGATCCTGCATTTCTTCAAGTCATTCAGTGATGCTGCCAGAATGAACCTGAACATTAAAGCCGAAGGGGATAACGAACATCATAAAATCGAGGGCATCTTTAAAGCATTGGCCAAATCCATTAAAATGGCGGTGAAACGGGATATCTACCAGTATGAATTGCCGAGTACGAAAGGAATTCTTTAATTTACAATTTATTCATTTACAATTTACAATTTAAATGAGACTTTCCCTAAACTATATTTTTATTACAATTGCATTCTACCTGCTTAGTATACACCTTAGTGCACAGCCTGCTGCCATTGAACGGCCACGGTTGGTTATTGGCATCATGATTGATGGGTTGCAACAAAGACACCTGGACCTTCTCTGGAATTACTTTGACCCAAATGGATTAAAAAAGATCATCAGTCAGGGCGGTAACTGCGCGAATGTATCCTACAGCCTGGTATCTGCGGGGAATGCCTCCGACATTGCCTCTGTCATGACAGGTTCCATCCCGTACTATAATGGAATTACCGGAAATAAATTTTATAACCGGGGTGATGAGGAAATACAATCCATTTTAGAGGATGACAGTCAGATAGGTATCGGAACCAACCTGACATTATCGGCACATAAGATGCTTTCGAGTACTATTGTGGACGAACTGATGCTGGCATACCCCGGTAAATCGAAGAGTTATGCAATAGCCCAGGGAGCTGAAGAAGCCATCATGCTGGGCGGGCATACTGCTAAAAGTGTTGCCTGGATGGATGATGTGAACATGAAATGGATTACAACCGGATATTACAAAGATGGACTCTCGCACTGGGCCGATGAAATGAATGTAAACGGGACTTTTAAAAACCAGGCTGCCCGTTTATGGGAACCACTTTTCAATATCAACACCTACCTATCAAAACCAATCAGAAACGAAAGAAAGGGAGGTTTTATATATGATCCGGGGGCAAAAAAGAGTAACACTTCTTCATCCACCATCCTGAGAAACACCCCGGCAGCAAATAACCTAGTTGCTGAATTGGGAATAAAGATACTGACCGAAGAACAATTGGGTAGTGATATTTACCCGGACATGCTAATGCTACAGTTCACAGTACGTACACCGTTTGAAAAAACCACCGCCCTTCAATCGGCAGAAAAAGAAGACATGTACCTAAGGCTTGACAAGGACATACAGAACCTGCTTCAAAAAATTGACAGCAAGGTAGGACTTGATAAGACTTTAATTTTCATGTTTGGCAATCAGACCGGCATCCACTCACCCAATGAACTGGGAGAAAACAAGATACCTGCAGGTTATTTCAACGCCGACCGTTCCCTGGCGTTGCTGAGTTCTTATTTAATGGCTGTTTACGGACAACAAAAATGGATATCCGGATATTACGGAAAGAATATATTCCTGAACAAAGAAAAGATAGAAGAGAAAAAACTGAATTTCAGGACCGTACAACAAACCGTTGCCGATTTCATGGGTGACTTTGAAGGGATACAATCGGCAGTGCCTTCATCTCAGGTACTGAATATGAGTGGAAATGTAAACTCTGAAATGGGCAGGATACGCAATTCAATGAACAAGAATTCTATGGGCGATGTCATCATTACTTTATTACCCGGATGGCTGGAAGTGGACAACAAGAATAACCCGGTGGGTGAATCGAATGCCATCGTTTCGTATACACCCCTGTACTTTTATGGTTGGAAGATAAAACCCCAGACTATTACTGGGTCATATCAATCAACCGACATTGCCCCTACCCTGGCCCGGATATTGAATATTCCGATACCCAATGCAAGCATTGGCAGGCAGATAGAAGAAATAACAAAATAAATATAAACTTTTCCAAAGTTTATAGCTTTGGAAAAGTTTATACTTTAAATAGTAAACAAATGAACTATAATTTTGACGAAATCATTGACCGTCGTAACACCGGTGCTATAAAGATTGAACGATGCAAGGCACTATACGGGTCGGAAGATGTATTGCCCCTTTGGGTAGCCGACATGGATTTCCGTACTCCTGACTTTATCTTTGAAGCCATACGTGAACGGTGTGAACATCCAATTCTGGGATATTCGATGCCTCCCAAAGAATTTTATCCTTCGTTGATTAATTGGATACAAAATCATCATCAATGGGAAGTAAAGCGATCATGGATTGGTTTCCTGCCAGGTATCGTTCCCGGACTTGCATTTGCTGTCCAGTCACTTACTGTTCCGGGTGATGCTGTGATTGTACAGCCCCCGGTATATTATCCTTTCTTCCATGTTGTAAAGAACAATAACAGGGAGCTGATCAACAATCCTCTGAAGTTGGTTAACGGGAAATATGAAATGGATTTTGAAGACCTGGAAAGCAAGATCACTCCGAATACAAAACTTTTCATCCTTTGCAACCCTCATAACCCGGGTGGTCGTGTGTGGTCGGCAGAAACACTGAAACAACTGGTAGATATTTGCGTAAAACATAATATCATTGTAGTATCTGATGAGATTCATGCCGACATGGTTTTAAAAGGCCATAAACATGTTCCTTTTGCTACTGTGAGCGAATCAGCTGCACAGATAAGCCTGACCTTTATGGCACCGAGCAAGACCTTTAATATGCCGGGGCTTATCAGCTCATCATACATTATCCCGAATGAAGTATTACGTCACCGGTTTGTTGATTATATGGAAGCATCCGAAATGACAGGCGGTAATATCTTTGCCTATGCCGCCTCGGTGGCCGCCTATGAAAAAGGAGAAGAATGGCGGAAGCAAATGCTTGAATACGTACAGGGAAACATTGACTATGTTGTTGATTTTTTGAAAACAAATATCCCTCAGATCAAACCCATGTATCCTGAAGCCTCGTTTTTAGTGTGGCTAAACTGCAAGGAACTGGGCATGGAAACGGATGAGTTGTTTAATTTCTTTGCCCAGAAAGCAGGGTTGGGACTTAACAAAGGAACTACCTTCGGTCCCGGCGGTGAATACCACTTAAGGCTCAATGTGGCCTGTTCGAGAATGATTCTGAAACAAGCTATGGAGCAACTGGCAAAGGCGGTTAAAGATTAAGTTTGAAAGGTTTGAAAGGTTTGAAGAGTTTGAAGTTTGAAAGGTTCCGCGTTCCGTGTTCCGTGTTCCGTGTTTTGGGCTTTACTGATTAATTACCTGCAAATGTCATTTCAACTTAATCAACCTAATTAACCAGTCAACTTACTCAACCAATCAACAAAACAACTAACTAATTAACCAGTCAACTTACTCAACCAATCAACAAAACAACTAACTAATTAACCAATCAACCAATCAACCAGTCAACCAATCAACCAAACCCCATGGACGTGAAGATAGAGCAATCCTGGAAAACCGTGCTTCAGGAGGAATTTGAGAAAGATTATTTTGCGGTACTGACTGATTTCGTGCGCAATGAATACAAAGCCAGGCTTACATTTCCACCTGCAAATCTTATTTTCAATGCTTTCGACCAATGTCCGTTTGATAAGGTTAAGGTGGTCATTATCGGGCAGGATCCCTATCATGGCGATGGGCAGGCTCATGGGTTATGCTTTTCGGTGAATGATGGGGTTGCATTTCCACCATCCTTACTCAATATCTTTAAAGAGATAGAACGTGATTTAGGCATTCCGGCTCCGAAAAGCGGCAATCTGATTCGTTGGGCACAGCAAGGTGTCTTATTGCTCAATGCCACCCTGACTGTACAGGCGCACATGGCAGCTTCCCATCAGGGCAAAGGGTGGGAAACCTTTACCGATGCTGTGATACACAAACTAGCCTCCGAAAAGGAGCACCTGGTATTTATGCTCTGGGGTTCGTATGCCCAAAAGAAAGGTGCTTTTATTGATTCCACCAGACATCTGGTACTGAAATCTGTTCACCCCTCTCCCCTGTCTGCTTATCGCGGATTTATCGGCAACAACCACTTCTCGCTGACAAACCAGTACCTGAAAGAAAATAAGGAAGAGGAAATTAATTGGTAAAACGGTTCTACTTTTAATTCAAAATTAGTTTTATATTATTTTGCTTTAATAAAATACTATTAATTGAAAAGTGGAAAACGGAATATCTTTTTCGTCCTATAGTTCTGGAAAGAAAGAAAAAAAAATAACCAGCAATTATTTAAAATAAACTGCTGGTTATTATTCATTCTTTTAATACTATTCTTCCACAAAAACAACTACCGGATTTTTCCTGTTATTAAATGCTTTTATCCACGTTGGAATTGCATTATAAAACACCACACAGGCACATCCTAAGATTGTTACGGAGAGTGCTAGATTAATGATACCCTGAACTAAGGTTTTACTATCCTGCAATTGTGGTAAATAGATATTGAAGATATTCATTAAGCCTGCATATACAGTGGTAAAACCAATGAAAATGAATGGAACAATGGTTATCCAGGCATATTTTATTTTCCCCCTGTTTATGATGTACGATGTACCGACTGCCAAGGCAATTGATGCCAACAATTGATTGGCAGTTCCAAACATTGGCCAAATAGTGGAAACACTACCGGTGTAAATAAAATAACCCCAACAAAATACGATTAAAAAGCTGGCTAACAGGTTACCCGGCAACCAGTTGGTACGTCCAAATGGCGCATACACTTTTCCAAGCATTTCCTGCAATACAAACCGGCCAATACGAGTACCAGCATCAATGGTCGTGAGGATAAATAACGCTTCGAACATAATCGCGAAATGATACCAGTAGGACATTAGACCATTCAATCCGGGAATGGCCGAAAAAATCTGAGCCATACCTACCCCCAACGATACGGCTCCACCTGTACGACCGGCAATCTTTTCACCAACTTCAGCCGAGAGTTGAGTCAGGTTTGAGTCCACAAATCCCATGGCATGCAGTTTTGGAAGTAAGGCTGCGAATTTGTCGACTGGAACATTAATTGCAAAATAGTCCAACGGCAACAAGCTGGAGGCTGCAATCAAAGCCAGAATACTCACCATTGCCTCTACCAGCATAGCACCCGACGCAATACTCTTGATGTGGGACTCTTTCATAATCATTTTAGGAGTAGTGCCTGAACTAACCAAAGCATGAAATCCTGAAATGGCTCCACAGGCAATGGTTATAAATAAATAGGGAAACAAAGTACCCGGAATGATAGGTCCGCCGCCATTAATAAACTCTGTAAATGCAGGCATATGCATGGTAGGAGCCACCCAGATGACTCCAATGGCAAGCATCCCGATTACCGCAATTTTCATGATAGAACTCAGGTAATCGCGGGGCGAAAGCAGTAACCAGACAGGTAATACGGAAGCTGCGAAACCGTAGCTTATCAATAATATGGTTAATGTTTTGTGGTCGAAAGTAAACCAGGAAGCAAAAGGGGAATTTGGAATGTAGCGGCCGAAAATAACTGCCAGTGTGAGTAAGGTAACTCCCATAATAGTGGCTTCAACTGTTTTACCGACACGGAATTTAAACATCCATACGCCCATAAAAAGTGCAATTGGAATGGTAGAAGCAATCGTAAATAATCCCCATGAACTTTCGGCAAGTGCATTCACAACCACTAATCCGAGCCCTGCCATAGCAATAATCAGGATTAACAGGATTGCAATGGAAGCCGTGAAACCACTTACTTTATTAATTTCAACCCGTGCAATTTCGGCCAGAGATTTTCCATCAGAGCGCGTAGAGGCATAAAGAATAATAAAGTCATGTACAGCTCCCGCAAAGACCGAGCCTACCAACATCCATATAAATCCGGGAAAATACCCGAACTGTGCGGCTAATACCGGTCCAACTAACGGACCTGCCCCTGCAATGGCTGCGAAGTGATGACCAAACAATACCCACTTGCTCATCGGTACGTAATTTTGTCCATCGTAAAGCCGGTCGGAAGGTGTTGTGCGAAGGTCGTTTATAGTTGCTAACTTAGCCACAACAAAACTGATGTAAAATCGATAGGCAATTACAAGAAATAAAATTGCGCCAATCACTAAAGGCATTGCATTCATAGAGGATGATTTTTTATATTAAATTTTTGAGTTTGTTTAAGGTGAAATTAGAGACCCGAACTAATGAAGTTTCAGGATGAACCGGTGCTTCATAACAGTATTTTACGAACCAGTCATATACTTGTTATCATTCCTAAAGTGACATTTATATGGTAAATTCTTTTAAAAAATTCACAAATATAATATTTTATTCTGTCATTCTAAAATTTAAAAATCTTCAACCACCTTAAATGCTCAGTTCATGCATTGGGTATGCCTACGAAATACCTTTGGAATTACTATAAATAATGGTAATATATTGCAAATACACTCATAACACATAGATAAAACATATCTATATAGGTATGTTTTATCTATGTATTATGAGTGTTTTACCTATGTTTTATGTATGTTTTATCTCATTTCAAAGGTATACCAAAGGCATACCGAAAATCATAGTAAATCAGGATTGGATTGGGCTCTGTTTTTAGTCTGCAAGGAGTTGCGACAAAATTATATATAGCTCATTCAACTAAAATCAAGTTAGATTTTTTTTAAAGAGGTCAAGAAACTATCATTTTAATGAGAAAAGGTTACAAAAGGGTTTGATGATAGAAAAAAAGAGCTTGCAAATTTATGCAAACTCCTATGATTCATTCAGTCGGGATGACAAGATTCGAACTTGCGACCACCGGTCCCCCAGACCGGTACTCTAAACCGAGCTGAGCTACATCCCGCTCACTTGGTTAAGTGGCACAAAAATAAATAAAAAAATGATTTCAGAAAAATTATTAAGAGGGATTTTAGTAAAATAAGTTGATGTGAAAGTATTTTAGTTACATTAACGGGCTGAATAACCTGGCAAAAGACTCTTTGAGTTTTTGCCTTCTTTTCCTGTTCGTCCAGCCTTCCAGGCTTAACTCCACGCAATTGAGGGTATCGTTCATGAAAAGATCTTTTAAGTGCGAAGCTGTAACCGGGTCGTAAATAAAAGCATTTGCTTCGAAGTTTTGAACAAAACTACGTTCGTCGATATTGCATGAACCTATGATAGAAATGAAATCGTCGATGACAATGGCTTTGCTGTGCAGGAAACCATTATTATATCTGAATACACGTACTCCGGCTTCAAGCGCAGGACCCAGATAGCTGTTGGTGCTTGCGTCGGAAAGCCTGGAATCGGACCTTTCGGGAATCATAAGACGGACATCCACGCCGCTCAATGCCGCCATTTGCATGCAGGTATCAATGACATCGGTAGGCATGTAATACGGAGAATGGATATACACATATTTTGTAGCAGTCGAAATAGCTGAAGCTATACCCTGCATGATGGCCTGCCAGTCGGAATCAGGGCCACTGTTGACCAGTTGTATCAGGTTCTGTTCGTACTTCAAGGGTACCGGGAAGTATTCGGGGCCATCGATTAACTTACGGTCCACAAAAAACCAATCCACCATAAACAGCAACTGAAGCCCATGGACAACTGAACCTTCCAATCGCACAAAAGTATCGCGCCATTTGCCCAACGAATTGCCATAAATATACCGGTCGGCAACATTTAAACCACCTGTAAATCCGATTTTCCCATCGACAATAATCAACTTTCGGTGATTTCGGTAATTAATCTTGCTACTTCGTGAAATGCGCCATCGAAAGGGTAAAAATGGACGAAAGAAGACTCCAGCCTCCTTCAATGATTTGAGGTATTTCTTTGACAAGTAAAAACTCCCCCAGTAATCATAAATCATCCGAACACGGACACCTTCATGGGCTTTCAGGATGAGCAATTCACGTAATTGATTTGAGATTTTATCGTCATCGAAGATGAAGAATTCTATATGAATGTGATCTTTCGCCTGTCGGATAGCTTCAAAGACAGACTGAAAAGTGCTTTCCCCATCCGATAACACATCAATTTTATTGAATGGATAGCCCGCTGCCTCACTGTTCTTATACAGCATTTTAACCAGATTCAATTGATTGTCATTCATCAATGATCTGTCCAGTTCATTCAGGTCAAATGAAGCAATCGGACGGTCGATGACCGATCTTATACTCTTTTTAGAAATGATCTTTTTCTTACGGTAATCCTGCCCCAGCAAGAGGTAAAAAAACATTCCGATAATCGGTATAAACAGCAAGACCAATACCCACGAAAGTGATTTTGCAGGATTCCGGTTTTCCAGAAGCAACACCGAGATGATACTGGTAAGTGTATATATGTAAAGTACAATAAGAACTACTGTAATTAAGTGATTCATAGACTATTTAGGATTAGTATTATTTTTTGAAGAACAACCATTCATGACCTTCGTACGTATTGCGGGAGACAGGTTGAAGTGTCAGATATGGTGCTGCAACTCCCGTCATAATACGTTGTTGTGATATTTCAATATTTGCTTCGTCCCATAATCCGGCTTCGATAAAGCTGGTTAATATGCTTGCACCCCCTTCAACCATGACAGAATGGATATTTCGTTCGTATATTTTATGCAGGATAGTTTTCAGACGGTCTTCATCAAAATCAATCTTTACATACTCAACATTATGTTTGTTCACCGATTCAATTTCAGTAAAAATAATAGTGGGTATGCTACCATCCAACAGATTGAAATTCTCCGGTATTCGTCCTTGCCGGTCAATAGCAATACGGATGGGTGATTTCCCGGACCAGTTACGTACGTTTAAGGTGGGATTATCCAGCAACACTGTATTGGCGCCAACCAGTATAGCCTGATTTTCAGATCGCATTTTATGAGTCAGTTGCTTGGTAATATTATTTGAAATGTGAAGGGGTGTTTCCGTACAATCAGTACGTATCCGATCCATAAAACCATCCTGCGTTTGTGCCCATTTAAGCAATACATACGGACGTTTTTGTTCCTGAAAAATAAAAAAGCGTTTGTTCAATTCACGACACTCATCTTCCATCACTCCTATCGTGACATCAACTCCTGCCTTACGAAGTATTTCAACTCCCCTACCCGACACTTTAGGATTCGGATCAAGCGTTCCGATAATGATCCGGGGTATCCCGCTTAAAACGATCAGATCGGCACAAGGTGGAGTCTTGCCATAATGCGAGCATGGTTCAAGGCTCACATACATGGTGGCACGTTTGAGTAAGGCGGGATCCTTTACCGAATGGATTGCATTAGGTTCGGCATGATCCTCCCCAAAATGACGATGATACCCTTCGCCAATAATGACTCCATCGCATACCAATACCGCACCAACCATCGGGTTTGGAGCAACATGACCACCGGCATATTCGGCCAGTTGCAGGCAACGGGACATATATTTCAATTCATAATTCATAACGTACAATTCATAATTTGTAAAATCAATTAATAATGTTTTTCGCCATTAGCAAATTGACATATTTCCTCTATCTTTGTATCATGCAAACCACCTTTGAACAGATGCAATCCGAACTGAAGGGACTTTATCCCGAAACAGAAATCAAAAGTTTCAGTTATTTAATCATCGAAAAACTGACGGGCTTTTCACGCACGGAAGTTTACGTTAACAAAAATACACTTTTTTCTAACGAACAATACCATGAAATTGAAAGTTTTATCGAAAAACTGAAGAAATTTATTCCAATTCAGTATATTTTGGGTGAAACTGAGTTTTACGGACTCCCTTTTTATGTGAATAAATCAGTTTTAATACCCCGGCCTGAAACGGAAGAATTGGTGGATTGGATCTGTACCGAGAACAATAAAAATCAGGGACTGCAAATACTTGATATTGGTACCGGTAGTGGTTGTATAGCCCTATCATTAAAACATGAATTTCCAAATTCTGTGGTGAATGGTTTTGATATTTCCGAAAAAGCACTTGAAACAGCCCAAAGAAATGCTACCCGTAACAAACTGGAGGTAAATTTCAGGATAGTCGATATTCTAAATACTCCTGATATTGCTTCAAAATGGGACATCATTGTCAGTAATCCTCCCTATATCACAGAGAATGAAAAAGATGACATGCTGCCCAATGTACTGGAACATGAACCACATTTGGCTCTGTTTGTAACCGATAATGATCCGTTATTATTTTACCGGAAGATTGCAATTTTTGCCCGACAACACTTACAACCTCACGGGAAACTCTATTTTGAAATTAACCGTACTCAGGGAAAACAATGTGTCGATTTATTGACGGGTATGGGGTTTCAAAACATAGTTCTAAGAAAAGACATTTCTAGAAATGATCGGATGGTGAGAGCAATTTTTTAGTTGCTAGTTGGTAGTTGTTATATATCATAAGTTCGTTTACATTTCTAAGTTACTTAGCTGTATCAGATGTTCGTTTACAAAACTAAGTAATCAATTATCACAATCCACAGTGG
>Ga0302215_10002751_pt1 | contig 12011 bp, 12 predicted proteins | sample II_Fen_N3_1_FD_194580 | JGI IMG/M metagenome (GOLD analysis project Ga0302215, IMG submission 194580) | Peat permafrost microbial communities from Stordalen Mire near Abisko, Sweden - II_Fen_N3_1 | ecosystem: Environmental > Terrestrial > Soil > Wetlands > Permafrost | place: Sweden: Abisko... | reverse complement strand
ATAGCTCAGTTGGTTAGTAGCACCTGACTCATAATCAGGGGGTCACTGGTTCAAGCCCAGTTGGGCCCACCCTTGGAAAAAAGGTTTCGCAGAAATGCGGAACCTTTTTTTTATCTTTGCGATCAATGTTTTTTTATTCTTATGGTGTATGATAGGCTGTTATATACTCTTTAGCGCAAAACTACAGAAATTCTACATTGGAGCTACTCAGGATGATGTTTCAGTAAGAATTTCCAAGCATAATCAAGGTACTTATGGTAAACAAAGATTTACCGCATGTGCTACTGATTGGACATTATTTCATTTTATCCCTACGAGTGACTATGCACAGGCCACTCGTGTTGAACGGAATATAAAATCAATGAAATCGCGAAAATATATTCATGACTTGAAACTTTATCCTGAGCTTACAGCAAAGTTGGTTAGTCGCACCTGACTCTCCCGATAGCTATCGGGACAGGGGGCCACTGATTAAGCCCAGTTGGGCCCACCCTTGGAAAAAAGGTTTCGCAGAAATGCGGAACCTTTTTTTTTATCTTTGCGATCAATGTTTTTTTATTCTTATGGTGTATGATAGGCTGTTATATACTCTTTAGCGCAAAACTACAAAAATTCTATATTGGAGCAACTCAGGATGATGTTTCAGTAAGGATTTCCAAGCATAGCCAAGGTACTTATGGTAAACAAAGATTCACCGCAAGTGCTACTGATTGGACATTATTTCATTTTATCCCTACGAGTGACTATGCACAGGTCACTCGTGTTGAACGGAAAATAAAATCAATGAAATCGCGAAAATATATTTATGACTTGAAACTTTATCCTGAGCTTACAGCAAAGTTGGTTAGTCGCACCTGACTCTCCCGATAGCTATCGGGACAGGGGGTCACTGATTAAGCCCAGTTGGGGCCACCCTTGGAAAAAAAGGTTTCGCAGCAATGTGAAACCTTTTTGTTTTTTTTATTGAATTGATAAATATCCACTTCTGTCAAATAGTGTTTCACATAAGTTTGTTTTATTAGGTTAAATAGTTATATTTGTCGTCAATAAGATTTAGCAGATTGTTTGGCGAAAAATCATCGACACAATTTTAGGCTAAGGTTTACCGTTATACAAAAAGCAAATTTTAGCTCCCAAATAAGTCATACTTATAACCTGCTTTGTTTGATACACATTATGAATATCATTAATATGAAACGAATACTTTTTTTCTTTGTATGTGTCAGTTTATTGCTGATGAGCTGTAAGGATAAGTTATCTGATACGGAAGAATTAAATAGCTATATAAATAATTGGGTTTATAGCAATATGAGTGATTTATACTATTGGAATACTACGCTACCGGTTTATAAAAGCACTACGGGTAGTCCGGCTGATTATTTCAAAAGCCTGAAATATAAAGACGACCGTTTCTCGGCTATATTCGAGAGCTATCAGGATATTGCAAATCAACTTAATGGGGTAAGTTCTGCTGAAATTGGTTTTGAGTTTGAGCTGTATCGTGAAGGTACGTCAAATGTAGTGGGCGTAGTTTTGTATCCCAAGCGAGGTACCCCTGCCGAAAAGATGGGAATTAAGCGTGGTGATATTTTTCGCAAAATCAATGGTGAGCAAATTACCATGAGTAATTATAATACCGTGATTAATTATATGTATGATGCAACGGCCAGTTCCGAAATCACCTTCGCTACTTCAGCAAGCGGTGTATTAACTGACCTTACTCCAGTGACGGTGACCAAAGTGATGGACTATAAAGAAGACCCTGTTTATATTGACACTGTATATACTGTTCAGAATAAAAAAGTGGGCTATCTAATGTATAACTTCTTTACTAACGACCCGGGTGATAAATCGTTGAAATACGATTTAGAGCTAAATAATATTATCGGACAATTCGATGCTCAAGGTGTATCGGAATTGATTGTTGATTTGCGCTATAATCATGGGGGAGCCATATCATCTGCTATCCGTCTGGCCAGTATGCTTGTACCAAATCTCACTACCGACAAAGTATTTATATATACCGAGTACAATAAGATTCTTACTGAGTATTTCAAAAGCACCGATTATACCAGTAAGTATACCGATAACCCGTTTGTGGATAACTTTGCAACAACCATTGATGTTACTTCACCTTCTGCTTCCTATCCTATACAAAACATAGGAAATAAACTTCAACGAATTTTCTTCCTCACAGGTACAGGTACTGCCTCAGCCAGCGAAATGGTTATAAATGGACTGAAGCCATTTTTACCCGCTGTGCTTGTCGGCGACACTACTGTGGGTAAAAATGTAGGTTCAACATTGGTAAATGATACTAAAAATACAAAGAACCAATGGGCTATGCTACCAATTATTCTGAAGTATTTTAATAAGGATTATAAAAGCGATTTTGCCAGTGGGTTTGCTCCCGATTTCTATGTAAAAGACAGATCACCATATTACTATCAATTGGGCGATGTTCGTGAGGCTCTGTTGAGCAAAGCTATCAGTCAGATCTCGGGAATACAGACCGTGAGTGCCTCAAAAGTACAATCGATAAAACGCACATTTGTGGGATCGTCGGTTAACTTTAAGCCGATACGCAACGAATTAATTGTGAGAAATAAAGCGATAGATAGTTTTTTCAACCGTAAGTAAGACCAGCTCTGAATAATAATGATTAACAATGAATAAGAGATTTTTTCTGGTAGTTTGTACTGTGCTAATGATTCTTACAGGAACTGTAGATGCTCAAATTGGCAAACCTTTGACTCAGCCGTTAAAACAACCTGTTTTAATCGACGATACCCATCCTCAGAGTCAGCAGCAGGCAATAGAGAACCTGATGTACCATCGTACTTCGGTTATTACTGTGTTGGATGATTTGTCGGCTAAGCAAAAGAAGAAAATCGGGAAAATAGAAGCAGATAGGGATAAAAAGTTAAAGCAGATTGATGAGCAGCTTGCAGCAAAAAAAGAACATCTGGCAGCTTTGCAGACGCCTAATGATGAAACAAATCAGATGGATAAAACTATTCGCGAAATATCAAAGTTGGCTATAAAACGACAAAAAACAGATATGGAGTCGTTGAAAAAAATCAGATCACAACTAACGCCGGAACAACTTGCCGATTTTGAGATGATTAGGTGATGTTTATGTGCGATAATAAAAAGAAACGCAAAGTAATGAGCTAATTCATTTCTTTGCGTTTCTTTTGTAATTATTGCTGTTCAGTATTTTACACCTGAGCAAAACCTTGTTCAAGATCAGCTTTAATATCTTCAATATTTTCGATACCTACTGATACGCGAAGTGCTCCGGGGAATACACCTGCTGAGATTTTATCTTCGGGCGAAAGTTGTTCGTGAGTTGTTGCTGCTGGGTGAATAATCAACGATTTAGCATCTCCTACATTGGCCAAGTGGCTAATCAATTTCAGGCTGTCGATTAATTTGTCCGCTTTTTCAGCATCACCTTTTAGTTTGAACGAAAGGACACCACCGAATCCACGTTTAAGGTATTTGTTAGCCAATGCGTGGTAAGGACTGCTTTTCAATCCGGGGTAGTTTACATATTCTACCTTAGGGTGTTTTTCCAACCATTGAGCCAATTCCAATGCATTCTGAACGTGACGTTCAACGCGCAACGAAAGTGTTTCAAGACCTTGTAGTAATAGGAACGAGTTGAATGGGCTGATAGCATTACCCCAGTCGCGAAGTCCTTCTACACGGGCACGAATGTTGAATGCAATGTTGCCAAATGGTCCGTCAAAACCAAATACATCCCAAAATACCAATCCGTGGTAGCTGTCAGAAGGTTCGGTAAATGCAGGGAATTTACCATTGCCCCAGTTGAATTTACCACTATCTACAATAACACCTCCCAACGAAGTTCCGTGTCCGCCAATCCATTTAGTAGCCGATTCAACTACAATGCTAGCTCCGTGTTCTAACGGACGGAAGATAGCTCCACCGGCTCCGAAAGTATTGTCAACAATTAATGGAATACCATGTTTGTCGGCAACGGCTGCAATAGCTTCGAAATCTGGAATATTCAAATCGGGATTACCGATAGTTTCCAAATAAATGGCTTTTGTATTGTCGTCAATAAGTGTTTCGAAAGTTTCCGGTTTATCATCGGCTGTAAACTTTACATCAACACCTAAGCGTTTGAATTGATTTTTAAACTGATTGTAAGTTCCACCGTACAAGTGCGATGTAGAAACAAAATTATCGCCGGCAGCCACAATATTGTTTAGCGCAATAAACTGAGCTGACTGGCCAGATGATGTTGCCAAAGCAGTTACACCACCTTCGAGGGCTGCAATACGTTTCTCAAATACATCGGTTGTTGGGTTTTGTAGTCGGGTGTAGATATTACCGAACTTACGTAAGGCAAATAAATCAGCACCGTCAGCTGCATCGTCAAAAACGTAAGAGCTTGTCTGGTAAATTGGCACTGCACGCGCCTTGGTTGTTCCGTCAACTACTTGTCCGGCATGTACCTGTAAAGTTTCAAATTTGTATGACATAATATAATGACCCCCAACCCCTAAAGGGGAGAATTGCATCTACGGGGGAAGTAGTTTTAATTGTTTCTAATTTTTAAATTTTTATCCCCCTTTCGGGGTTCTTTCTTATAATGGATATTCTTCAAATGCGTAAAGCAATGTTGATAAATAGCGCTCGCCGGTATCAGGAAGAAGTGCTACGATATTTTTTCCTTTATTCTCAGGACGTTGAGCTAGCAAAGTTGCAGCATAAGCGGCAGCTCCAGAAGAGATACCAACCAACAAACCTTCTTGTTGCGCCAACTGGCGTGAAGTAAGAATAGCATTATCGTTGCTTACAGGGATAATCTCGTCAATTACACTTGCATCGTAGTTTTTAGGAATAAATCCTGCTCCAATACCCTGAATTTTGTGAGGACCAGGAGCACCACCTGAAAGAACAGGAGAATCGGCTGGTTCAACAGCTATAATCTGAATAGCAGGGTATTTTGATTTCAAATATGCACCAACACCACTTACTGTACCACCGGTACCCACACCTGCCACAAAAATATCTACTTTGCCGTCTGTGTCGTTCCATATTTCAGGACCGGTAGTGCGGTAGTGTATAGCAGGATTTGATGCGTTTTCAAATTGTTGTGGTATATATGAGTTCGGGTTTTCTTCGTGTAGTTCCAATGCGCGGGCAATAGCACCTTTCATGCCGGTAGCTCCCGGAGTTAATACCAGATTTGCACCCAATGCTTTCAATAAATTGCGACGTTCCACGCTCATGGTTTCAGGCATGGTAAGAGTTAGTTTGTAACCTTTCACGGCAGCAACCAAAGCTAAACCAATACCGGTGTTACCACTTGTAGGTTCAATAATTTCTGCTCCTGCTTTCAAAATTCCGGCTGCTTCAGCATCTTCAATCATGGCCAGGGCAATACGTTCTTTTACGCAACCTGCTGGATTAAATGATTCTAATTTAGCAATTACATTGGCTTCAAGGCCTTTTTTTAAACTGTAATTTGTTAGTTGTACGAGTGGAGTATTTCCAATTAACTCGGTAAGACTTTTTGCAATTTTTGCCATAATGGTATGTTTTAAATGAGTTTGTTATTTTATGATGCAAAGATATTAGTGTTTAACCTAACCTACAATCGCAATAATGAGGTATTTTATGTACCATGTTTATGGTATACTGATTGTTTAATGTACCTAAGATGTTTATATATAGTGATTTTGCCTAAATCTAAAATCAATTTTTAAAAACTGGTTTCGTTTATTTTTTATTCAGAAACCGATCATTTATTTAATACGCTGTGTCGTTTTCCATACAATAGGTAAACAATCAAGCCAATTAGCATCCAACCAAAGAACACCACCCAACTTTTTATCGGAATCTCAATCATAAGGTAAAGGCAACACAGCACGCCTAAAATTGGAATTAATGAATAGTTTCTCAAGAACGAAACGACTGCAATAAGCATCGCTATTACTGAAAATAGAAGAAAGAGCATTTCTTCCAGTTTTTCGGAACCAAGATGCATATAACCATTCAATAACTCATGGCGGAAGAAAAATAAAAAAGTCATCACTATGGCCGGAATAATCCATTTACCGTTGATGTATGGTAGCTGAAATCCTGATGCTTTCGGTGCAAAAGGTAATAGTAGAACGCCTCCACACACTAATACAAAGGCGAATAAAGTTCCGATACTGGTGAGGTCGGTCATTAAAACATCATCTATGAATAACGACGGAATGCCTACCAGCAGTCCGGTAATGATAGTGGCAAATGCAGGGACTCTTCGTTTGCGACTAATTTTGCTAAAACGACGTGGCAATAAACCATCTCGGCTCATACTCATCCATATGCGGGGTTGTCCAATCTGAAATACCAGCAATACACTTGTTGACGCAATTACAGCGGTTACCGATATAAAGAACCCGATTTTTTTCATGTTGATTTGTTCAAAAACAAATGCGAGCGGATCGGTTACGCCTTTGAACGAAGAGTAGCTAACCATTCCGGTAATTACCAAGGTAGTAATGACATATATCAGTGTGCAGATAATCAGTGAATAAATCATGCCGCGGGGTAAATCGCGCTTGGGGTTGGCACATTCTTCGGCGGTGGTTGAAATGGCATCGAAACCGATATACGCAAAGAATACCGACGACACACCTTTGAGTACGCCAGTCATCCCGTTGGGCAGAAATGGCGACCAGTTTTCCATTTTATTCTCGGTGAAAATAACCCAGAATCCTACTACGGCAATAAAAGCTAGTACGGCCAGTTTAAGTCCAACCATAAAATTTGTAATAGATTTACTTTCGCTAATGCCGATGTAAGCCAAAAAAGTAACGAAAGCCACAATTAGAAAAGCAGGGAAGTTGACTACAAAACGGAATCCGGCAATGACGGGAGCTTGCGCATACGCCAGTTTGCTGACATCTTTACCTTGCAAAAGTGCTTCCTGATAGCTTGCTTTGGCTGTTTGATAACCAATGGTTAACCAATTAGGTAAATGAATGTGCACAGCCTCCAGCAGATTGTTGCAATAGGCACTCCAACTAATGGCCACCACAATATTACCAATAGAGTATTCCAAAATCAAAGCCCAACCAATAATCCATGCCACCACCTCGCCGAAAGTTACATAAGAATAGGTGTAAGCGCTGCCCGAAACGGGTACGCGGCTGGCAAATTCGGCATAACAAAGAGCCGTAAACCCGCAAGTGATAGCGGTGATTATGAATAGAAAAATTACGCCCGGACCTCCATTATAGGCAGCTGTGCCAATAGTGGAAAAAATGCCGGCTCCAATCACTGCGGCCACACCCATAAAGGTAAGGTCGCGCACACGCAACACCTTTTTCATTGCTCCGTGTTCCTGCCCCGATTCAGCATCGTCATACAGAGAGTTAATATCCTTTTTGCGTAGCAGATTATTAATCATGGGTGATTTCCCTTTTTGGGTTTATATCTCACTTAGTTCCAACCAGCGCATGGTTTTTTCGTCAATCAAATCATTTACTTCGGCGTGACGCTGTGATGCTTTTACAATTTCGTCGCTGCTGAGAGTGCCCGATGCCAATTGATTTTCAATGTCCACTTTTTCGCTTTCAAGTCGTGGAATTTCTTTTTCCAATGCTTCAAATTCTTGTTTTTCTTTAAAAGTCAGTTTGCGTTTTTCCGGCGATTGGCGACTATTGTCTGCTGTCTGCTGTTTGTTGTCTGCCGTCTTTTGCTTTGACTCTTGCTTCTTTTCTTCCCGCTCAATTTCTTCCTGAAGTTCGTTCCATTCGCGGAAGTCGGTATAGTTGCCCGGAAAATCCTTCAGTTCGGCATTTCCTTTAAATACCAATAAGTGATCCACCACTTTATCCATAAAATAGCGGTCGTGACTTACCACAATTACACAGCCCTTGAACGATTGCAGGTATTCTTCCAATACATTTAATGTTACAATGTCCAAATCGTTGGTTGGCTCATCGAGCACCAAAAAGTTTGGATTACGCATCAATACAGTACAAAGGTGCAAGCGGCGACGTTCGCCACCACTCAGTTTGTACACGTAATTATATTGTGTTTCGGGGGTAAATAGGAAATGTTGTAAAAATTGCGAAGCTGACATTTTCTTGCCATTGCCAAGGTTTACTTCTTCGGCAATGTCCTGAACCACATCTATCACTTTCATTTGCTCGTCGAATGCCAGTCCATCTTGGCTATAATAGCCAAATACCACCGTTTCACCAATATCAAACGATCCACTATCCGGTTTTACCTCGCCCAGCAACATTTTTAGGAAAGTAGATTTCCCGGTTCCATTCTTACCCACAATTCCCATTTTTTCGAAACGGGCAAAATTGTAGTAATAGTTATCAAGAATTTTCAGATCACCATAGGCTTTGGAAACATATTTGGCTTCGAAAATTTTTGAACCAAGATAGCTGGCTTTAACGTCCAACTGCACCGAAGAGTTGTTGCGGCGTTGTTTGGCGCGTTCTTCAATTTCATAAAAACTTTCCTGACGCGATTTGGCTTTGTGGGCGCGAGCCTGAGGCTGACGGCGCATCCATTCCAGTTCCTTTTTGTATAAATTTACGGTGCGTTCACTTTCGGCATTCCAATTCTCAATACGTTCCTGCCGTTTTTCTAAATAATAACTGTAGTTTCCGCTATATTGAAATAAACCTTGATGGTCAATTTCCATAATATGCGTACAAACGCGATCAAGGAAATAACGGTCGTGCGTAACCATTAGCAATGCCATACTGGAGCGTTTCAGAAAATCTTCCAGCCATTCCACCATTTCCAAATCGAGGTGATTGGTGGGCTCATCCAAAATCAATAAATCCGGTTCTGAAATCAGTACATTGGCCAGTGCCACACGTTTCAGCTGACCACCTGAAAGTTCGCCAATCAGTTGCTCGAAATTAGTTATTTTTAGTTTCCCCAGAATTTGTTTAATGCGCGTTTCGTAATCCCATGCTTTGTGCAGATCCATTTCGGAAAGAATCTGATCCAGTCCAGCCTGATCTTCCGACATCATGCAGTGCTCGTAAGCTGCAATGGTTCGTACCGCCTCATTGTCCGAGCGCAGACAGGCATCAATCACAGATAATTCTTTCGGAAAATCGGGATTCTGATCCAGGTAACCAATGCGCAAATCGCGACGAAATGATATGGTTCCGCCCTGATAATCCTCATTTCCGGCAATAATATTAAGTAGCGTGGTTTTCCCACTTCCATTTTTGGCAATGAGTGCCATGCGTTGATTGTCGGCGATGCCGAACGATATATTTTCGAAAAGCAGATTGTCGCCAAACGATTTGGTTAGATTTTCTACTTGCAGGTAACTGGCCATAAATAGTTGAAAGTTGAGAATTGACAGTTGAGAATTGTAAAACTTTTGCTTGCAAAGATACAGATTTTAAGGCAGGATGCAATTAAGATTAATTATCAAAGTAAAGATTGAAATCATTGTTATTTTGTAAATGGTTTTTCCTACATTTGTAGAGTTTCAATGAAATTATGAACGGACTATTCATCAATAAAAAATATCATTATGAAAAGTATTAAAGGAACAGAGACCGAAAAGAATTTACTTAAGTCATTTGCCGGCGAAAGTCAGGCTCGTATGCGTTACACTTATTTTGCCAAAGTGGCAAAAACGGAAGGTTTTGAACAGATTGCTGCTATTTTTTTAGAAACAGCTGATCAGGAAAAACAACATGCAAAAAAGTTTTTTAGTTATCTAGAAGGAGGAGCCGTAGAAATTACAGCCTCTTATCCTGCAGGTATTATTTCTACAACAGCCGAAAATTTAAAAGAGGCTGCTAATGGTGAAAATGAAGAATGGACTGACTTATACCCACATTTTGCAGATGTTGCCGAAGCAGAGGGTTTTGCAAACATTGCTGCTACATGGCGTAAAATTGCGGCAGTTGAAGCGCAACACGAAAAACGTTACCGCACACTGCAAGCCCGTGTAGAAGCCGGCACAGTTTTCTCTCGCGAAGAAGAAACAACCTGGCAATGTCGTGAGTGTGGTCACGTTCATGTAGGTAAAGACGCTCCTAAAGCTTGCCCAACCTGTGCTCATCCACAAGCTTATTTTGAAGTAGAGAAAACGAACTACTAAATTATTGATAGTTGACTATTACTGAAAACAAAACAACCGCTGCATTTTGTAGCGGTTGTTTTGTTTCGTGCTTTTCTGTACTTTTGTTCGACAATAATTATGCTTTATGAATTCAGAATTATTAATTACTTCCGACGGTTCGCACACGCTGTTTGTGCCCGAAATTGATGAATGTTATCATTCGTCGCATGGTGCCGTTCAGGAATCGAAGCATATTTTTATTGAAGCAGGGTTGAAGCAATGCCATAAATCAGAAATCAGGGTGCTTGAAATTGGATTTGGAACTGGATTGAATGCTTTTCTGACCTTGCTCGAAGCCGAAAAACAACAAAAGAAAATCCACTATACAAGTTTAGAGCGATTTCCGGTTGAAATAGCAAAAGCCTTGCAGCTGAATTATGCCGATGGACATTCGGAGGAGGTGAGAAAGTATTTTGAACTACTGCAAACTTCAGCGTGGAACGTGGCTGTACAAATAAGTCTTTATTTTTCATTGGAGAAAATTGAAGCCGATTTTACAGTGTTTGAATTTAGCGGAATGTACGATGTGATTTATTTCGATGCGTTTTCGCCCGAAAAGCAACCGGAAATGTGGTCGCTCCAGCAATTCGAAAAAGTGGCCGGATGTTGTAATGCGGGAGCTATTATTACTACTTACTGTGCTAAAGGTGTGGTTCGGCGGGCTATGCAAGCTGCCGGTTTTACCGTTGAAAGGTTAGCCGGTCCTCCCGGCAAACGGGAAATTCTAAGAGGAATTTATTAATATGACAATGAAAAAATACTGGGCTTTCTATTTTCCGTATATAATATTCGTGCTGACTTTGTCGGCGCTGCTTTTATGCAACTCTAAAGCTGATTTGCACTTGTGGATAAGTTCGTTTAATTCACCGGTAGCCGATGTTTTCTTTCACTACTACACCTATGTTGGCGATTGGATTCCGTTTTTGATTGTTTTCGGATTGCTTTTTTATCGCTACCGAATTGCTCTGTTTGTGCTTTTGGCACAGCTTTCCTCCGGCTTGGTGTCGATAATTCTCAAGCGAATATGCGATGAGCCTCGTCCGTACCTGTATTTTAAGGAGCATTTTCCTGCGGTACAATTGCATCAGGTAGTGGGCGAGAAGTTACATTCTGTTCATAGCTTTCCGTCGGGGCATACCGTTACTGCCTTTGCACTGTTTTTAGCTTTGACGTTTTACACCAAAAAGCAGCCGCTTCACTTCTTGTATTTTTTGTTGGCGGTGTTGGTTGGGTATTCGCGGGTTTATCTGTCACAGCATTTTGCTATCGATGTGCTGGCCGGTTCATTTGTGGGTGTTTCGGTCACAATTTTGACTAAATATTATTTCGATAAAGGTAGGATGCGATGGGCAGATGGCTCATTACGAGATGTTTTTTCGAGAAAATGAGTTTGAAGTGTTTGTGGGTATAAATAAATAATGTATCTTTGCACACTCAAAATCAAACGTGTAGTTTTGTGATGTGTGCAAGGCTAAGTTTGTATTTTAAAATGCTTGTTATTAATATATTATTATGTATTTAACTTCTGAAATTAAGAAAGAAATCTTCGGTAAACACGGAAAGTCTAACACTGATACTGGCTCATCTGAGGGTCAGATTGCATTGTTTTCATACCGTATCAACCATTTGACTGAACACTTGAAGTCAAACAAAAAAGATTATAGTACAGAACGCGCCCTTGTAATTTTGGTAGGAAAACGTCGTCGTCTTCTCAATTATTTGAAAGATAACGATATTTCACGTTACCGTGCGATTATCAAAGAATTGGGTATCAGAAAGTAATTCTGGCTTTCAAGACTTTAAAAAAGGCGTTTCAAAAGCTATTTTGAAATGCCTTTTTTTAATTATCAACCTCAACTTCGTT
>Ga0302215_10002750_pt1 | contig 12020 bp, 5 predicted proteins | sample II_Fen_N3_1_FD_194580 | JGI IMG/M metagenome (GOLD analysis project Ga0302215, IMG submission 194580) | Peat permafrost microbial communities from Stordalen Mire near Abisko, Sweden - II_Fen_N3_1 | ecosystem: Environmental > Terrestrial > Soil > Wetlands > Permafrost | place: Sweden: Abisko... | reverse complement strand
GAAGGGAAGCTAAATACAGAAAATATCAAAATTTATAATATCAAATAAATTCATACAATGTCAAATAACAAGTATTTATATTGGACAACTTTTGTTGCCATAAACGGAGGATTACTTTTTGGGCTAAACATGGCAGGTATCTCAGGAGCAGTAGACATGATCAAGGGTCAGTTTTCGCTTACTGATAGCGGGTTAGGTACAGTCGCTGCACTTTTGACAATTGGGTGCTTAGTGGGAGCTTTGTTTACAGGAAACTTTACCGAAAAATTTGGCCGCAAGAAAGTAATGATTCTAACTGCAGTCCTTTATATTTTGTCAGCACTAGGCTGTGCATTAGCCGAATCATCTTCTATATTAATCGTTTTCCGTTTGTTATCAGGTCTTGCAGTTGGTGCGACTTCTGTTGTAGCTCCTATGTACATATCGGAAATTTCACCCGCTAAAAACCGTGGTCGACTTGTTTCCTTCAATCAGTTTGCTATTACAATTGGAATAGTATTAGCATATATTTTCGATTATTTACTCATAGGATTAGGAGAAAACAGTTGGCGTTATATGCTTGCAGTTCCGGGATTCTTTGGAGTTTTGTATCTTGTATTTTTAATTACAAAGTTTCCTGAAAGTCCGAGATGGCTACTTGCTCATGGACAAAAAGAGGAGGCAATTAAAGTATTGAATAGTATCGGTGGGATTCAATTGGTTAAAGAAGAACTCCCTGAAATGGAAAAAATGTTTTTACTTGAAAAAAACAAAGACAAAGCTACCTTTGGAGAATTATTTAAAGGTAAAACAGGTAAACTTGTTTTAATCGGAACAATTATTGCCGCTTTACAACAAATAACAGGGATTAACGCTGTGATTATGTTTGCACCCGACATATTTCAGGCATCAGGATCAGCTAAAGGTGATTCAATGATGCAGGCAATGATTGTTGGTATGGTGAACTTTTTGATGACAATTGTAGCTTTGTGGCTGGTAGATAAAAAAGGACGAAAGACTTTACTTTTATGGGGAGCTGTAGGTATGATTGTTTCATTGGCCTATCTGAGTTTTGAATTTGCAAAACCTGTTCAAAATGGTATCGGCATCATGGTGGCATTATTGGTTTATATTTCATTTTTTGCTGCATCGTTTGCACCTGTTATGTGGGTTATTATTTCAGAGATTTATCCAAACAGGATAAAAGGAGTTGCCATGTCATTTTCGACTGCCGTAAGTTGGTTATGTACATTTCTGACTGTTTATTTTGCCCCGATAATTCATGGTGCATTAGGATTACAATATTTGTTTGGGATCTTTGGAGTTTTCAGTATTATTGCATTCGTTTTCGTAAAAATATGGATTCCTGAAACAAAAGGTAAATCGCTCGAACAAATAGAAAGAGAATTGGGGTTATAATAAAGACTCCTAACCCTCAGGGGGGAATTATTTTAGTTTAACAAACAGTCTGTCAATCAATAATAATTTTTTATCTAATTAACCATGCTCTTAAAGCCACGTAAATGGCTGGGAGTAAGTCAAAAATCACATTATGGAAAACGTTATAGTAGGATTAGGCGAGATATTATGGGATGTGTTTCCAAAGGGTAAAGTATTGGGTGGAGCACCCGCTAACTTTGCCTACCATGTCTCACAGTTTGGGTACGAAGGATATGCTGTCAGTGCCATTGGAAATGATCCGTTAGGAAATGAAATCATTGAAAATCTCAGTAGCAAGGATTTGAAATATCTTATTGAAAAAACACCGTATGCCACGGGCACAGTGCAGGTCACTTTAAATGAAAACGGGATACCTCAATATGAAATCTGTGAAAACGTAGCCTGGGATAATATACCATTTACCCCTGAAATGGAAAATCTGGCTAGTAGGACAGAGACTGTTTGTTTCGGTTCTTTGGCCCAGCGCAACAGCGTATCCCGGGCAACTATCAACCGTTTTTTAGATTGTGTTCCTAAAACTGCGCTCAAAATATTTGACATTAATCTTCGCCAGCATTTTTATACCCTTGAACTCATTGAACATGCTCTTTCACGTTGTAATATCCTTAAAATAAATGACGACGAAATTGTAATTATTGGTCAGTTATTCGGTTGGGAATCCAAGACAGAATTGGAAATCTGTAATCAATTGCTTCACAACTGCGATCTGGAAATTGTAGTGCTTACCAAAGGAACTGAAGGAAGCTATGTAGTAACAAAAAATGAAACATCATTTAAGAAAACTCCGTTAGTAGAAGTAGCCGATACGGTGGGTGCTGGTGATTCGTTTACTGCAGCTTTTGTTTCATCTCTGTTGCATGGGCAAAGTATTTTGGATGCCCATCAGTTAGCTGTTGACGTATCGGCTTTTGTATGTACCCAGCATGGCGCCATGCCTTTTTTACCGGAAGCTCTATTGTCAAGGGTAAAAAAAACTGTTTAAATTGATATTATCATTTATAAAACGGATGAATTAAACAGTTCGGCCGGTTTATTGTTTGAGAGTAAGGTAATAGTTGCTTTATTTATCCACAATTGTCAAAAATTTCATTACTTTTGAAACAGAGTTGAGTGTTGACCTTTCACTCAAACCTACTAATACCATGAAAAGATACTTCTCAATAGTCTTTCTATTCATACTTGTCTCCTTAGTATCCTGTACCGGTGAGAAAACCAACAAGACCAAAGTAATTGGTATTTCCCAATGCAGTGATGATGCCTGGCGAAGTACAATGAATAGCGAAATGCAACGGGAAGCTTCCTTTTATCCCGGCATAGAAATCAGGATTAAAACTGCCCACGACAGCAATCAAAAACAAATTCGAGATATTGAAAGTTTTATTGCCGATAAAGTGGACCTGATTATCGTCTCACCTAACGAAGCTATTCCCCTAACCCCGGTCATTGAAAGAGCTATGCTCGATGGAATTCCGGTAATACTGGTCGATCGTAAGATTAATTCAGGGAAGTACACAGCTTTCGTAGGTGCTAATAATTATGCAATCGGCAAAGAGGTGGGAGTGTACACGGCCAACTTATTAAACGGCAAAGGGAATGTCGCAGAAATATGCGGGTTGAATGGTTCTACTCCAGCCACAGAACGCCATAACGGGTTTATGAGTGTCATTGGTAAGTATCCAGGTATCCAGGTCGTTTATCAAAATGATGGTGGTTGGCTTCGCAAACAGGCTAAAGTGAGAATGACCGATGCCCTTCATAAGAATATTCCTATTGATATTGTTTTTGCCCATAATGACGAAATGGCTACTGGTGCTCACGAAGCATTGACGGTGTTCAGTGGGATTAAAAAACCCGTATTGTTGGGTATCGACGCCCTTCCGGGTACCGACGGTGGTATTCAAAAAGTGATAAGCGGAATTTTAGATGCTACCTTTATTTACCCAACCGGAGGAGAAAAAGCCATACAAACTGCTGTCCATATTTTAAACAACGAACCTTACGTAAGAGATAATATCCTCTATACGGCAGTTGTCGATAAAACAAATGCCCGGGTACTGAAGCTTCAGACCGACCAGATTATACAGCACCAAAACCGTATTGGTCTCTTGAACTCTGTCCTCAACCAGAACCTGGCAAAGTATAGTTCACAACGCATCCTGTTGTTCGGTTCGTTGTTGATCCTCTTCTTAATCTCTGTATTGTTGGTTTTGCTGATACGGGCCTACAGCAGTAAAAATAAATCAAATAAGATACTGGAGTCCCAGAACATTGCCATCAATAAACAGAAAGAGGAATTGTCAGAACAACGCGACCAGTTGATTGTTCTTTCTAAAAATCTTGAAGAAGCCACTCAGGCTAAGTTGGTGTTTTTTACCAATATATCCCATGAGTTCCGAACTCCGCTTACCTTGATCCTGGGACCATTGGATAGTATTGAAAAAGAAACATTGAGCACCGAAGGGAAACGTCTGATCCAGCTAATGCGTAAAAACGTGCATGTATTGCTTAAATTAATCGACCAGATTATTGATTTCAGGAGGTATGAAAACGGGAAAATGCAAATGTATTTTACCTTTAACGATTTAAAACCCTTCATTTCTCAAATATGTGATTCATTTATCGAATTTGGCAAAAAGAAACACATTCATTTTTCATTTAAAGCATCCGATGAAGACTATACCCTGTGGTTTGATTCGGATAAAATGGAAAAAATATGCTATAACCTCCTTTCCAATGCTTTTAAGTTTACTTCCGAAAACGGCAGGATTGATGTGCACCTTTCAAAAATACTTGTGAATGATGAGTCATTTGCCGAACTAACGGTTTCTGATAACGGTGTTGGAATTTCCGAACATCATGTACGAAGTATCTTCGACCGTTTCTATAAGGTGGATAACCATGCTTCAGGTTCAGGTATTGGGTTGCATCTCACCAAAGTGCTTGTTGAAATGCACAATGGTAATATCGGCATAAGAAGTGAAGAGGGCAAAGGAAGTATCTTCACCGTGCAAATACCTTTCAAACAAAAGGAAATACCCGTTGTGGAACAATATCCAATCCTGAGTTCACAAGCAGTTAATGAGGATGACTTGTTGATCCTCGAATCGGAGGAAGATATCCCGGAAACTGTTAACCTGCAAACCGATAAGCCATTGGTGCTGATTGTTGAAGATAATGTGGATGTTCGGATTTACATTAAAAGCCTTTTGATAGATAGCTTTGAAGTCATTGAAGCGCCTAACGGGCAGGTAGGACTATTTAGGGCCATGAAGTATGTCCCCGAACTGATAATCAGTGATGTTTCGATGGATGTCATGGATGGTTTTGAACTCTGTAAACAAATCAAGGAAAATCTCTCTACCAGCCATATTCCAGTGATATTGCTCACGGCTCTGGCTCAGGACGAACAACGGGCCATAGGATTTGAGAGTGGCGCCGATGCGTATATTCCTAAGCCTTTCAATGAGAGCCTGCTAAAAATCAGGGTACGAAAGCTTATTGAAAACAGAGAAAAGGTGAAAGCTTATTTTCAGAAGAATCTTACTTTCGGTGAACGAAAAGAGAATGTGACTGAAATCGATAAATCATTTATCACCAGATTCCGTAAGATCATAGAAGACAAACTTATTGACACCGAGCTAAACGTAGATGAAATAGGCAAGAGCCTTGGTCTCTCTCGGGTCCAATTGTATCGCAAGATAAAATCTCTGACGAATTATGCCCCCAATGAACTGGTTAGAATTATCCGATTGAAAGCATCCGAACAGTTGTTGATTCAGTCCGAAAAAACCATTTCCGAAATAGCCTACGAAACGGGCTTTTCTTCACCTTCCTATTTTACAAAATGTTTCAAGGAATACTTCAACGAAAGCCCCACAGATTTTATTAAACGGATTAAGCAGTGATCGTTAATTAGTATATCGGGAAAATTAGTTAACTAAATGATTCATTGTTGAATAAAAGATAATGGTCCTTATTTTACAGCACTCCTTCTACCTTTTTAAGTTCGTAGATTAATAATTATGTTTTTTTCTCCCCCTTGCAATAAACTAACATTATATGAATATAATGATTGCATTTAAAAGCTTTGAAAATATTCAGGTTTTATTGTTAATCACTACTTTTGAACCTAATCACATAAGGTCAATGGTTGCTGTTTTTTGGTCAATTAGTTCTAAACAAATCTAATTAAAATGATTTAATTTGTGTTGTAGAATGAAAATATATTTTATTCCTGATTTCTGTTAATGTTGACGATTGACGTATGATTTCAAATTAAAGTAATAGTTTATTGCTTCATAAATGATTGAAAAAATTCCAACAAATATGTAAAGGATTCATTCGATTGAAGCATTGATAAACAGACTTTCAATTTATTTAGTTCTCCTACTTAGAAGCTCATAGATATTTACCTTCATCTTGCAAAAAATATGATTCACTTAAGTAATATGAATTGAATCAAAAATATGTCTGTGTGAGATATTCATGAATGTATATTTAAGGTGCCAGGTAATTGTATTTCAGAAATAAACATCGTTAGTTTAATCAAGTATCAGTTTTTGAAAAAGAAGTTGAATGAAATAAAAAATACATATAAATCAATATTCTATTTATGAAAAAACACCTGATTACATTTTTAATCCTTTTAGGGATAGTATCTCTATCGCAAATCCATGCAACAGAGCCTTATTTACAAACGAATTACGACGAACCTTACCGGGGGCAGTTCCATTTTAGCCAACAGACGGGTTGGATGAATGACCTCAACGGGATGTGGTTCAATAATGGAGTATATAATATTACTGTCCAGGCATGGCCGGTTAGTCTGGATGGGTTAGCCAAAAGTTGGGGGCATGCTACCAGTTCGGATATGGTGCATTGGACACAAATATCAAATGCCATTGATCCGGGTGTAAATGTTCCCGGTGACTGTTGGTCCGGTTCAGCAGTTGTGGATGTTAACAACACCTCCGGTTTTGGTTCTATCGCAAATCCCCCTTTAGTGATCATCTATACAGCTACAACAAAAGGTACTTGTCTGGCCTATAGTAACGATCAGGGAGTTACCTGGGCTGCCTATTCCGGGAATCCGGTAAATGTAGGTTTACACAATGCGGATACCCGTGATCCACATGTATTCTGGTATGCACCAACAAGTACGTGGGTTTGCGTTCTATTTGAAAACGGTACTACATTCTATACTTCTCCTGATCTGAAGACCTGGACTAAAACCGGTAATTTCAACTGGGGATGGGAATGTCCCGATATCTTTGAACTGGCTATTGACGGAGGAAGTATCAAAAAGTGGGTATTAATGAGAGCAGATGGACAATACTATATTGGGTCCTTTAACGGTTTAACCTTCACACCGGATGCCGGGGGACCTTATAATATGGTTAAAAATGCTGGTATAGGGGCAGGTTTTTATGCTTCGCAGTCTTTTTTCAGGAATAACTTTCCTGATGGGAGAGTTGTCCAAATGGCATGGATGTCTGGATTTGGTGTTGGTGCTACAGCCCCCTGGACCCATAACTCAACCTTCCCAACAGAAGTAAAATTACAGACATTTCCTGAAGGTGTCAGAGCTTCCAGAACGCCCATTTCAGAAATCAGCAGCCTGTATGGAACTACCCAGAACTGGAGTAGCCAGACTTTAAGCTCCGGACAAAATCTTTTTGCAGGAAAACTGTCGAAGTGTTATGACATTGAAGCAGTATTCGATGTTGCGAACACTACTGCAACGACCATTACTTTCCAGTTTGCAAACAGAATAGTCACATATGATTTGACTAATAAAACAATACTGGGTGAACCGCTTAAACCAATCAATAATCTGGTAAAATTAAGGTTTCTGGTGGACTGGGGTGAAATGGAGATCTTTGGAAACGATGGACAATATTCGTACGCAGAGAACTTTAAGTTTACACCATCTGACAATTTAATCTCGATGACGGCCAATGGAAGTGTTAGCCTGGTATCTGCACGCTACAGTTCAATAAACCGGACATGGCCAGGTACACCAAATAATGCGTTTATAGATGATGCAGATGCCGGGAATCTCTTTTCAGGAACCTGGGAGACTCTGGCTGGTGAATCAGGATATTATAATACAACTTGTCACGTTTCAACTTCCGTAGGTGCTTCTGTAGAATCAACATTCTCAGGATCTCAGATATCCTGGTACGGTCTTACTAATATTGATCTGGGCATGGCATCTGTGTACATTGATGGGGTGTTGACTGCTGATGATATTGATTGTTACAACAGCATACGGATTTCACATCTGTTATACACTAAAACAGGACTTTCCAGCGGGAATCATACAATAAAAATTGTTGCCAAAGGAACAAAAAACCCCTTGTCTAAAGGAATTGCTTTAGTTCATGATTATTTCGGCTGTATTGCAGCTCCGTCGTTGCCGACAGCAGTCGATGACACAACGGCGGCTACTTCATACACCGGAACCTGGGTAACTGATGTGAATCCAATTTATTATAACAGTACCTGCCATATAAGCAATACTACCGGCTCTTCGTTTAAGACAACATTCACCGGTACGCAGGCTTTGTGGTATGGTCTTAAAAATAATGACCTGGGTATGGCGACTGTTTATATTGACGGTGAATTGGCGAAAGACAGCATTGACTGTTACAGTACCACCAAAACTGTCAACCAGTTGTTTAGCAAAACAGATCTTACTAACACAGGCCATTCGATAAAGGTGGTTGTAAAAGGAATAAAAAACCCTTCTTCAACGGGAACCGCCATTGTCCATGATTACTTCGATTTTCCAAAGGTGGCGCCAACGATGATTGATGATGCTTCGGCAATCACAACTTACAACGGTGCCTGGGTGACCGATGCCAATGGGATTTATTATAATAATACCTGTCATGTGAGCAATACTGCTAATTCATATTTTCAGGCTAAGTTTACCGGAACACAGGTATCCTGGTACGGTCTCAAAAACAATGATCTGGGAATGGCAACTGTGTATGTTGATGGAGTATTGGAACAGGATAATATTGACTGCTACAGCGGCAGTCCCCGGGCAGTATTTATGCTGTTTAATAAATCCGGTCTTTCGAATGGAAATCATACCATAAAGGTGGTGGTCAAAGGTACAAAAAATGCAGCTTCAAATGGTATTGCATTGGTTCATGATTACTTTAGTATTTCATCACTAACAGCCCCGACGGTTTCTCTTACCGGTGATCTGACTTTCGCCGGTTTAAAAAAAAACGCGACAGCTGTTAAAACCTTTACAATTAGTAATTCAGGGAGCACTCCGCTTTCGGTGAGCAGCCTTGATTTACCTGCAGGATTTACTTCTGACTGGACAAGTGGAACTATTGAAGCGGCAGGGCATCAGGATGTGAAGATTACATTTGCTCCTACCCGGGAAATCGTATACAGCGGACAAATAAAAGTGATTACGAATACCGGTATTTACTCCATTGCGGTAAGTGGAACCGGTATCAATTCACATACAATGAATACAATTTTACCAACCAACACAAATATCCGTTATATGGGTAGAATTGACTTTTCCAATCCTGATAAACCATTGTTTGCATATCCCAATGTAACTATCAAAGCTAAATTTGAAGGTACATCGTTGAACTTATTGCTCAAGGACTATAACGGCTCTGATTTTACGAACAATTATTTCCAATCGAGTATTGATGATGGAACCCCCGTTAAATTTCTGGTAACATCAAGTCAACAGACCTATCCCATTGTAAAAAACCTGACTGATGGAACTCATACAGTTAAAATTGTAAAAATTACAGAATCTTACAATGGCGAGTGTCAATTCCTGGGCTTTCAAACGGATACATTAAAGAACCTGGTTGCCGCAGAGCCCTTGCCTGATTTGAAACTTGAATTCTATGGCAACTCCATTACCTGTGGGTATGGTATCGAAGGTGGTTTACAACCGGCTTCCGATAACAGTTCTAAGGCTTACCCTTCAGTGGTAGCCCACGAATTGAATGCGCAGTTTCATACCATAAGTTATTCCGGGATAGGTGTGGTGAAAGGATTCCCCACATTCCTAATGAGCCAGATGTACAACAGGACAATTGCAAATACAAGCTATAGTCCATTTCCTGCAAATAATGCCTGGAATTTTACACAATACATCCCAGATTATGTAATTATTGAATTAGGCACAAACGATTTTAATCTGGGCTTTGGTGCCGGTACAATATCCACTACTTCTTTTAACACGGGATATATCAATCTGATCTCTAAAATCCGTTCTGCCTACCCGAACACTAAAATTATATGTACCAATAGTCCAATGATTTCTGACATGAAATTAGGAAATGCCATTAACGATGATGTTAAAGGCCTCAAAATAGCCGGTGATAATAAAATATATTACTTTGCTTTTACGCATATGGCGGGAGGAGGAGCCAATGGTCATCCCGGTGAAGCTGATGGTCAGACTAATGGTAAAGAATTAGCTGACTATATTAAAACTTTATCCCTTACCTCTGTTGTCCCTGAAGTTTCGCCGAACCTGAACAGTTTTAGAATCTTTCCTAATCCGGTCCAGAATACACTAAGAATTAGTAGTGTTGAAAATTTGAATTCCATTGAAATTTCAGATATGGATGGAAAGTTGATTATGAGCAAAGAAATGAAGGGTACTACTGAAATGGATATCACCGGTTATCCTAACGGTATTTTTATCCTGAAAGCAACTGATATCAAAGGTAAATTTTTTGTTCGAAAAATCGTAAAAAATTAAAAGGCTTTTCTTTACCTTTCTATTTTGCAAATGTTTCAAGGAATATTTCAACGAAAGCCCCACTGAATTTATTAAAAGATTAAAGTAGTTAATTCGTAGAATAGTTGAATAGTTAATTCGTTGAGTGAGATGTTAACTTGTTAATTTGTTGAATCATTAATTTAGGAGTGGAAATACATTATGTTCATTAACGGATTGATTATCATTATAAAATATGCTTTTTCAAGGGCTAATTTGATTACAAAAATCTTCTTTGACAGGATCTAGACTGCAAATTGAATATTTTTTTCATAACCATTACAGGATTAATCACCTATAGATTTTTATTCATAATTGAGCTGATATTAATCACGAATTTATATACGAAACAGCCTGTCAGCGTATTGAATCTGACAGGGTGTACTACATATTCATTCCAATATTTCTTTCTACTCTTTTATAATTTTCTTATATTCAAAATCTGTTCCTGATTTAAATCGAATTAAATAAACGCCGCATGACAAACCGGATGTTTCGACTATTGCACTTTTTGTAAGGTCGCCAGTATAAACAGCCTGTCCCATTAAATTCAGGATTTCAAATGTTGATCCTCCGACAAAATCAATCTTTAATTCATTCTTAAAAGGATTTGGATAGATCGTTATATTGGAGCTTTCACCATTCAAATCATTTATTCCACTGACAACATTTGATACAATGTTGGATCGTGAGGAGTTGTAAGAAGTCAATATTGATGTGATGGTATTGTCTGATTCTTTCGTCTTTTGAATTAATGCTACTGATTTTGATGGATTAATATAAACCGGGCTAATAACCTCAAGTTGATAAAATACTTCACCTTCTGTAGCGGTGATATCAGTAAACTGCGTACTGCTTCCGGACGTAGCATCTAAAAAGTTCAGGCTATTCAGGCTTGTCCCTTTATAAATATTGTACGTCGAAACATTAAATCCTTCATAGGGTTCCCAGATTAAATTATAGGTTGAATTTTGACCTTTATTTATAGATAAATGCATGGTTTTATGTGCATCACTGAGTGGTGATTCCATTCCGCTACGGTCAATAACAGATAATTTGTATTTATTCGATTTAACATTCGGAGCTGATTGATTATCTACAAATACACTCAACGAATCATTCGATACACTGCCTATTTTCTCGTAAGCATTGCTGACATTAGTTTCTTTGTAAATGGAATACGAATCTATAGCGGTTGAAACAGGTTTGTTCCATACAATTACGTTTTTATTCGAACTGTTTACACTTACGATACCAATCACGGGTTGTGCCATTTGAATAATTTTTATGACTACACTAGCTGAAGCAGGGCAACCCGAGGGAGAAGTAATGGCTACGTTGTAGGTGATATTTTTTATAATGGTAGCAGTAGGATTGACAATTGTATCATTGTCTAAACCGGTTGATGGTGTCCACTTATATTTCAACTTTCCGGCGCCTGTAAAATTTGTAAATGCATTCAAATGGACCGTGCTTCCATAACCAACTGACTGATCCTCTCCGGCAAATGCTGTCAGGGGCTTCACTGAAACTCTTGTAAAACTGGTGGATGTGCAACCTGAAGGAGTAGTTACCTTTACTGTATAAGTTATATCGCTTGTTACAATTGCAGTAGGATGTGCAATCGTATCACTGTTTAACCCGGTTGATGGAGTCCATTTATACTTCAATTTTCCGGTTCCGTTATAATTTGTAGTCAGACTATTCAACTGTATTTCACTTCCACAAGTGCTTGTTTTAATTGAATCTTGAGTTGCAATTAACGGCGAAACTGTTAAATTTACAGTGCCTGAAGCAATACATC
>Ga0302215_10002749_pt1 | contig 12021 bp, 16 predicted proteins | sample II_Fen_N3_1_FD_194580 | JGI IMG/M metagenome (GOLD analysis project Ga0302215, IMG submission 194580) | Peat permafrost microbial communities from Stordalen Mire near Abisko, Sweden - II_Fen_N3_1 | ecosystem: Environmental > Terrestrial > Soil > Wetlands > Permafrost | place: Sweden: Abisko... | reverse complement strand
TCAACCTAGAGAAATCGCTGAAAAAGAAGCCAAACAATTTATTCAAATAATCTCAGATTCCTCAGAATATCAATTTGGATATAACCATAGCACAGGATATTCAATGAATGGTTATATGTGTGCAAGATTAAGATATTATTATCCATTAGAATATACTACTGCATATTTAAATAATGCTGAAGACCAAGCAGATATAGATAATGGAATAGCACTTTCTAAAGCTAAAAATATAAATATACAAAATCCTAAGTTTAGATATTCTAAAGGTGAATATATGTGTGACAAAGAAACAAATACAATTTATAAAGGTGTTGGATCAATCAAATATTTAAATGAAACATGTGCAAATCAATTATATGAATTAAAAAATAATACCTACAACACTTTTATAGATTTATTAAAAGATATAAAAGAAAAAGTAGATATTAATTCAAGACAATTAACAGCTTTAATTTTATTAGATTACTTTACAGAGTTTGGAAAATCTAAAAAATTATTAGAAGTATATAATAAATATACTGATTTAAGTAGTAGAAAACAATTCAAAAAATCTGATTTAGTGACAATGGGATTGACGGAAGATATAATAAAAAGATATGCAAAAAAAGAAACAGAAAAGATATTTAAAGAAGTTGATGTAGAATCTTTGATAAATGAACTTATTGAAAATATAGAAAATAAAGATGTACCTTTAAAAGAAAAGATATCTGCCGAAATAGAATATTTAGGTTATCCAATAACTAAAGTAGAAAATGATAATTTGTACTATGTTATAAAAATAGATGAATTTAAAAATAAGAAATCTATAACAAGATACTTAACAATGTATGATTTACATACAGATGATTTGGTAAAATACAAACTAACTGATTTCTTATATTTTCATGATAATCCAATAAATGAAAAAGACATTGTACAAATAATTGAAGAATCTAAGAAACCTAAAAAACATAAAGATGATAATGGAAATTGGAAGATAGTACCCAATGAATTTAATCTTTGTATGGACTCATGGGTACGATATTAATAAAATAAAAAGGAATGTGATTAAATGAGTAATGAAGTGAAATTTAAAGCCACAATAATAAGAAATAGATTTAATAGTGAAGACTTTAAAATATACGTAGCAGATGTAAATAAAAATATATACAAAGATTTAAAAGGTAATAGAAATAATGAATATATACTAGTAGGAAATACTCCTAATCTAATTCCTGATGTAGAATATGATATAACTGCTATTCCAGAAATAAACAAGAAATTTGGAATACAATATAAGGTTTTAACAATCAAAAGAGATAAACCCACTGATTATAATAGTTCAAAAAGTTTTTTAGATGAGATTTTAACTAAGGCACAATCAGAGGTTTTGTTATCAATTTATCCAAATATCATAGATAAAATTGTTAAAAATGATTTAAGTGATATTGACTTGCAAAAAACAAAAGGAATTAAAGAACCTACATTTGATAAAATAAAGAATAAAGTTATTGAAAACTTTTGCTTAATTGAATTAGTAGAAGTCTTTGGAGGATTAATAGATATTAATGTTATAAAAAAACTATATTCTCAATATACAAGTGTAAGTACTATTAAGAAAGCTTTAAAATCAGATCCATATAAATGTTTGTGTAAATTATCAAGAGTTGGGTTTAAAACTGCTGATAGCATTTTATTAAATCTAGAACGACAAAACATAGATAATCCAGATAAATTTAAGTTCAAATTTGACTATGATTTAAAATATTCTATCCAAAGAATGAAATCTTGTTTAAATTACATATTAGAAGAAAATGAATCCAATGGAAATACTAAAATAGGACTAAAAGAAGTTAGGCAACAATGTGGCAAGTTAGTTCCAGAGTGTATTAGTTTATTTGTACAAGTCATTAAAGAAAATAGTGAAGATATATATGTGGATTTAGAAACTAAACAAATATCTTCACTAGAAAGTTATAATACAGAAAAAGACATTGCAGAATTTGTTAAAGATATGCTAAAAGATCCTATAGTATGGAATATTAATACTGAGGTATATAGAGAAATTGATGATATTAGTATAACTGATGAACAATTATCTACTTTAGATATGATGTGTAATAATAATATAGGAATTCTTACAGCACCAGCAGGAAGTGGAAAATCAGCAAGTGCAAAAGCATTAATTAATATGTTAGAATCAAATCAAAAAACATATAAGTTAATGACTCCAACTGGAGCAAGTTCAAAAGTATTAGCTGATTATACTAATAGAAAGTGTGGGACTATACATAGACAATTAGAATATAAACCAATTAAAGGTCAAAATCCTTGGGCATATAATGAAGAAAACAAATTAGATGTAGATATGGTAATCATTGATGAATTTTCAATGACAGATATATATTTATTCAAACATATAATTGATGCTATTGATATAAACAAAACTAAGATATTATTTATATTTGATTCTTTCCAACTTCCTTCTGTATCGTGTGGAAATGTAGCTCAGGACTTATTATCTAGTAATGTAGTTCCTAAAGTAATATTAACTAAAATATTTAGATACTCTGAAGGTGGACTTATGCAGGTTGTGACTAAAATAAGAGAAAGTGAATCATTTTTACCTAGTTCATTTAAAGGCAATCATATTTTTGGAACTAAAAAAGATTTTGTATATAGCGAATTACAACAGGAGAAAATACCCAAACAACTATTAGCAATATATAATAAATTAATCAATGATGAATATAGTCCACAAGATATTATGGTATTATCTGCACAAAACAAAGGAAACTATGGAACAAAAGCAATTAATAAAATAATTCAACAACTTATGCAAAAAGGCAAAAAGAATAATTTTTTAATAAGAGGTGATGTTAAATTCTTTAAAGGAGATAAGATAATTCAAATAACTAATAATTATAAAGCAAAAACTCCAATGGGAAACGAAACATCTATATTTAATGGAAATACAGGAGTTATTATAAATGTTAATTATAATGATATGGACGTTCAATTTGATGATTGTGTAATAACATATGGAAAAGAAGAATTAAATCAAATTGAATTAGGATACTGTATTTCAATTCATAAAAGTCAGGGTGCTAGTTCGAAGCAAGTTATAGTCATAGCACCTAAAGCACATAATTTTATGTTGAATTCTAATCTCTTATATGTAGCACCAACAAGAGCAAAAGAAAGAGTATATATGATGGGAAATATTGAAACTATAAATTCTGCTATAAAAGAAAAAGCAAATTTAAATAGGAACACATGGTTAAAAGAATTATTAATAGCTTAGAAATATAATAACAAATTAATGTATAAAGTGATTGACTTTAAAACTGAATAAGAGTATATTATAGATACAGGATAAATTAGTAAATCTTGTATCTATTTTTTATTTATGGAAGAAATAACACCTTGTAAATGGCATGAATACTAGGTTTAAAACCACATAAAAACATGAATTTAAAGGGTTTTAATAAATTAATATAAATAAGAATGAGAGAGTGATTAAATGAATCGAAAAGAAATACAACAAATGAATTATCAAAAGAATCATAAAGAGATTAATGGAGTATTATATAAAAGTTGTTCTATACATAAAGAATATTCTCCTAACGAGGAAGAATGGCTTATATGTACGGATGAATTTTTTTATAAAAACAAAGGGAGTAATGATGGTTTAAGTCCTTATTGTAAAGTTTGCGAAAAGAAAAAGAGTACAATATATAATCAAGCGCACAACGACCAAAGATATTGGTATAACAAAAAATATTTAAGCAACCCTGAAAACTTAAACAAAATTAATAAGTCAATAAGAGAACGAAGACAAAGAGATGGGAAATTTAGAGGTTGGCAACAAAATAATAAAGATAAAATAAAACAGTATCAAGAAAATAGAAAACAACATGGAGACCACAAGATAACTAAAAAGGAATGGGAATCATGTAAGGAATATTTTAATAATCAATGTGCTTACTGTGGTTTACCTATCGAAGAACATTATATAATTTACAAAGGTGAAAGGAAATTAGGAAGTTTTCATAAAGAGCACGTTGACCATAAAGGAGAAAACGACTTATCTAATTGTGTTCCAAGTTGTAAAGAATGTAACAGTAGTAAACATGATGTTAAATTAGAAAATTGGTATACTGAAACTAATCAAAGGTTTAATCAAGAAAGGTTAGATAAAATACATAAATGGTTAGATGAAGATTATAAGTTGTATTACATAGAACCGAAACCTAAAAGAAAATATACCAAGAAAGATTCATTACATATAGAAGATGATTCACAATTGGATTGTTAATAAATTAATAGAATATAATTAAATTTAAAGGAGAGTGAAGATAATGAATAAACAAGAAGATATTATTAAAGATTTAAAAGAGTATTGGTTTAAAGATCATAAAGCAATATTAACTAAACAAGGAGATTTAGAAGTTTTAACATGGAGAAATCCTAATTCATACAATTATGCAACTAGATATGTATTCGATGGAAGTAAAATGTACATAACAGGCGATATAGGTGAAGCAGTATTTTGTTTAACATGGAAAGCTAATGTTCATTCATTTAATGATATTTATATAAGCTATTTCATGGAGAAGATGTCAGCTTACAATGAAGATAAATATGATTTTGATAGTAATGTAGCTAGAGAAAGATTAGAACAATGGAAGAAAGATTTATTAGAAAATAAAGAATTCGAAGATGAAATTGAAGAAGAAGAGTTTAAAGATATAATAAATGATATGATTGATGATGTATGTGGTTGTAATAGTGAAGAACAATGGGCATGGGAATATGTCAATGAAAAATATAATGATTTTATTTCAGAAAATGATCCTGATTACTAGGAATGGATGTATAAAATAGGACGAGTTGTTCCACAAAGAATATATGGATATTTAGTTGGTTTGCAAATGGCTAGTGAACAATTAAAGGAGGAAAAGTAAAATGAAGTGTAAGGATTGCCTACAATTTACTGAAGTAGATAGTGGTTTTGGTAATTGTGAATTAAATAAATGTATGACAGACGTTACATATGAATGTGATATAAAGATAGATTATAATAAACCAGTAAGTCAAGTACAAAAGAAAATTATCAAGTTTATAGAGTCCGTGTTAAGTAAAACTGATATTTATAGTTGGGTTAAATTTACTGGAAAATCTTATGATGAAGCTTATATATTTATTAGTCAATGGAAAAGTAAAACAGAAGAAATACATAAGCAGATTAAATTTAAAAATCAACAAGAATATTACAATAACAAACAAAAGAACACTGTCAGAGGTGGAATAGATTGGAGTAAAGAAGACCCTAGTGCATGGGGAATTCCAAATCACTAAAATATTTAAGTCTAATTAAATTCTACAACTTATATATAATAAATTAATGTATAAAGTATTGAATAAATTAGTAAACTATGGTAGCATAGTAATAAGAAAGGAAGTGAATATAAATGATAAAAGTAACAGCAATAAAAACTAATAATACTATGAAATATACTAAAGATAAAGAATATGATGCAAGAATAAGTCAACAATGTAAGTCAATATTGTTTATAGAAAATGATTTAGGTGATAATGTTGTAGTTAATAGATATGATTTTGAAACAGTTAAATAGAAGTTACAATAAAACTTGGATTTTAACAAGAATTAATAAATTAAAATAATGAATAAGAAGGGAAATGATAAAAATGAGTACAAATTATGAATTTCAAAAAAGAAAATTATATAATTACTTAGGGAAAGATTTAGTAGAAACATTTAAAAATAGTAATGTTATTATTGCAGGAGGGTGTATTAATAGTATTTTTACAAATAAAGATATTAATGATATAGATGTATACTTTAGAAATGATGATGACATAGTAGTTTCTGTAAATGAGATATATGATAATTATTTTATTCTTACACATACAAAGAAAGCAACATTGTTTAAAAGAGGTACAGATAAGTTAGTACAATTAATTCACTTTAAGAGATTTGAAAATGCACAAGAAATATTTGATACATTTGATTTTACAGTTTGTATGGGAGCGTTTGATTTTAAAACAGAAGAATTTATATTGCATGATGATTTCTTATTAGATAATACACAAGGAATATTGAATTTTAATAGTAGTACAGATTATCCTATAATGTCTATGTTAAGGGTGGACAAGTACAAGAATAAAGGTTATAACATTTCAAAATCAGAATTTATAAGAATATTATTAACTTGTATGAATCTAGAAATTAATACTGTAGACGAACTAAAGGAGCAACTAGGAGGAATGTATGGGTTAGACTTTAGTAAGATACTTAAGGATGTAGAAGTAAAAGAAGATGGCAAAATTGATTTAGTAGAAGTTGTAAATAAACTACAAAAGTTATATTTAGAAGATGATTATTTCAAAGGAATATCTGAAGACCAAAGAATAGAGTTTGATGACGTAGATGATCTAATTGAATCAATGTTAGGAAAACCTATTAAATACATAGAAATTGATGGAGTAAAATATAAAATAAATTCATATAAACATTTGGACGAATTACATGAAAAAGATGATAGGCAATATGAAAAAGTATCAGCAGATGAATATTTTAAAGATAAGAAGTTTTATAAGTTTGTTGATTTAAGAGATGATAAATTAGTTAGTTGTTATAGAAAGGAATTTGAATATAGACTTAATGAAGAAATAATTGCTAGTAGTGGTGATAGACAAATATATTGTAATTATAAAGACAGTATAACCGATAATAATTATTATTGCAGAGATACTAATAAAAAGTTATTAGAGCTAGAAGTAGATTGTAATGATATTGTTAAAGTTAATGATGCCATTATCACATTTAAAAAGGTTATACCAATAAGAATTGTAGAAAAAGAAGAATGGAAAACTTGGATTGAAGGAGAAGATGATAAACCTAAATTTTAACCTTCCATATGATCTTAAATACTTCCAAATGCTCCGTTTTTCAAGGGTATAATTAACATAAAATGCTTGTTTTATCAACTGTTAATAAATTAAAATAAATATAAAAGAGTTGAATGCAATGATTAATAAACTTGTAGACAATATATTAAAAATCGAAGACAAATATCAAGATAAAGTTTTAGGAACATGTTTTTTAATGTCAATAATAGGTTGTATATTTTGGAAATTTGAATATTTTAAAATAGGAAGTTTTCTAACTTTAATTCCATTACTGATAATGTTTATTATGGGAATGTTAAACTTATTATTATTGGTTATATACTGGATATCGGAGCTTTATAAACATATTAAAAGGAGGAAAATTAAATGACGATAGAAATAGTATTTCAAGAAACTAACACAGAACAAGGCATTAAAAAGAATGATATTTTTACTTATCAAAAGTTAGCTTATAGTATTAAAACCTATGCCAATGGAGTTAAAATAGTTGACGATTTTGAGGAAGATTATACTAATGAAGAATGGCTAGAAAATCTGTTCAATGGTTTAAATGATATAGGTATAAAGTATGAAATTATTAGATTAAAATTTTAGGAGGAGTGGTAAGGAATGATAAGAATAAAAACAAGATTAAAATTAAATAAGCTAAAAGACAAGCTAACCAAAACATGGTATTTTATAATGAAACCTTTAGCTTCTGTACTTATATATTTAAGTGATAATAATTATAAAAAATTAAAAACAAAAACATGGAATGAAAAGAAGATAAAAAGACAGATAAATAAACAAATACAAAAGTTAGCGTTACACCATCATCAAAGTAAATATGAAAAATGTTTTTATTTAATAGACAGATACATATATGATGTTCAAAGAGAGTTCGGTGGAATGTATAATGCAAGTTATTTGTTTAAAAGTCATTGGAGTTTATTGAAAAATGAATATTTAGATAAATATTCTTCTTATGGATTTAAAGGGAATGAACAAGAATTTATAGATAAATGGATTCCAGTAATTATAGATATTTGTAAAGATAATGAATTAAATATTATTGAAGTAAATAAAGACGATTTATGTCCAGATAATAAATATTGGAAATATGATGATGTTTATAAAAAATTAAATAGAGTATGGAAGGTGGTAATGTAATGAAAAATATTAAAAAGATAATAGGTAAAACAATTATAGATGTGATTTTTGATGGAGATAGAGATGTATCTGACTTAACTATTAAATTTAGTGATGGTACAGAAATAATTATTTGCACAGAATTTAATACATCTGATATGTGGGAGGTTGAGTAAATGAAATCAATAGAGTTTGTTTTTGAAAATTGTGAGAGAGTTACATATGAGCGTAGTCAATTTAAATTTTTAAATATAAATAATAATGAAGTTCACTTTAGATTAGAAAATACTAATATTCATAGGCTTAATCAATACCAAGATATTTGTGTCATTAAAATAACTTATCAAAATGGCACAAAAGAAAATATAGAAGTAAAATGGGAAGATAATTATAATGACAATCTATATCAATTTATAAACTATAAAAATCTAAATCAAGGTACTATAGAGATTACAATAAATAAAAAACAATATTTAAAAAGAGAAATTAAAGAAACTGAGCAAGAAATTATTAAATTCAATAATAAACTTAAAAAGCTAAAGAGACAGTTAAAATACGAATGATAGAAACTGAAAACTTGCAAAAATGATAAAAATAACGGGATAATAGATTAAATTATGCAAGAAACACGAACGTTAATGTCATAATTTTAGGATAAATTACGAGTTTTATCAAGAGTTAAATAAATTAAAAAGATTAAAGGAGATTAATTAAAATGATAATAAATAATTATTGGACAATAATAACAGTGTTAGCCATATTAATGGGATTTGTAATAGATATACACTGTAAAAAGAGTAAAGAATGGTGTAATGATATTGGGATAACTATATTGATATCAGAAGTATTATTATTTATAACATCTTTAGTTTTATGTTTTGGATTATACGCTTGGAGTAATACTTCAACAAAATCAACTTACATAACAAAAACTGAATTGGTAGCCTTGAATGACTATACTGGTTTCAAGGAACAACTTAATGGTAATTACTTTTTATTTTTTGGTAGTGTAAATAGTGAAAAATCCGATACATATAATATTAGATATGCGTATAAAGACATTAATAATATCATAAGAATAAAATCTAAAGACATGAATATGAATCATATTGGATTTTTCGAAGACAATCAAAATATAATGGAAGTTGTTCATGAGAAGAATGTTTTTGAATTAGATAGTTTAGGTAAATTTTTATTTAAAGGTTCTATGGGCGAAATAAGCGATACAGAAACAGATTATATATTTCATATACCAAAAGATAGTATTATTAAAGATGTAAATATAGATTTAAAATAAAGGAGTTGAATATGAAATGAATAAATGGCATGTATTAGAGAATATAGTTACAATGATTTGTACAGTTATTGTATGTAAATATATCAGTATGTGGGGATTATTATTTTTAATGAATTTAAACTATCCAAAATCTAAATAAAGGAGAAATTTTATAAGATTTTAATAAATTAATGTATAAATAAAAGGAGTGAATAGAAAATGGAATTTATAAAAGTAGAAGAATTTTTAGAACAAGATACACGAGTACAAAAAGTGTTATTGGATTGGTTTAATAAAAATATATCACGATATGATTTAGTACAAGATGGGAACGAAATAATGTTATATAAAGATTATCTTGAAAGAGGATATATAGAAAATGACAGTTATCCACTTTTTACTGAAGGACAATTAAGAGAATTTATAAAAGACAAAGAGAGCGATAAACATGAAATAATTTGTCATATATTCCATAATTTTAATATTAAAGATGGAACAACAACTGTATATAAAGGATATTATCAACCTTGGGGATATGATTGTGAAAGTTTAGGGAAATATGATGGAGATAATATGATTAGAATATATTGGAATATAGCAATAGCAAAGGAGGAAATAAATAATGACAGAGTATAAATGTTTAATAGAATTTTGGAGAGATGATATAAATATTAAAACAGATACAGTTATTACTATTGAAGAAGAGATATCAATAGAAGATGATTTTGAAAGAAATGAATTAATCAGAGATATATTATTAGAAAAGTTAAAAGTTGAGTATCAAGATGATGTTGAATTGATTGAATATGAAACTTTAACTGATAGAGATTATGACATATATAAAATTACATATTAGGATTTATAAATAAAGTAAAAAGAATAAATATAAATAAAGGAGCGATTTAATGGGAATAGCTAAAGATTGGACTCAATTTGAAAAACAAAGATTTGGCAAATTGATAGTTATAAAATATTTAGGGAAAAGAGGAAATCAAAAAGTTCCGTATTTTAATTGTAAATGTGATTGTGGAAATGAAGTCGAGAAAACAATAACATATTTACAAAGGGATAGAAATACACAAATAGAGTTGTCTTGTGGTTGTGAAGCTAGTAAGTGGACAATAGATTTCAATAAAAGAACTAAATCAAATTTTGATTCATCTTATACAAAAATAGATGAAAATACATATGAAATTACTGTAATAAATAAAAACGGAGAACATAAAGTTATTGTTGATAAAAATTTTTTAGAAACATTATTAAAATTAAATCGAACTTTAAGCATAGATTGTCGTGGATACCCTTTTATTACAAGGGAAGATAGTCAAAGACAATTGTTTATAATGAATATAATTAAATGTGGATTTGAATTTTATGATAATAATATGGAGATTATTGTGGATCATATTAATGGAAAACCACTAGATAATAGATTATTTAATTTAAGAATAACAGATGATTTTGGAAATACACAAAATGCTAAAAAGAGAAAAGATAATACTTGTGGAATTAAAGGATTTAACATATATAGACCTAAGAATAGACCACGATGGATTATTAGAGCAAGAATACAAAGTCATAAAGAAAGGATTGGTATGGAAGCACCTTTAAACTATGAAGGACTGAAATATTTAATTATTTGGGATATAATAACTAGGCTAAATTTACATGACGAATTCTCTAATTTTGGATTCGATATACATAATAAGACATTTGAACAAATTATAGAAGAACAAACAGAAATATTTATGCATAATTTATCAGAAGAAGATTTGAATGTTTTCAATAATGATGGATATTTTAGAAAGTCAAATAAAAATATTCCTAATGTTAATTTGAATGATTTAAAAAAACAATTTAAAAATTTAAACTTACTGGAGGTAGTATCGTAATGGCAGAAAATTTAGGAAGATTGAAAGGATCACAAAGAATAAGGCAAAGGGCAAGTGTAAATTTAGGTTCTGATGGAATTGCAGGTGTGCAACAAACATTTTTTGAAATAGTATCTAATTCTATTGATAGATTTAAAAAGGGATATGGTACAAAAATTATTATTAAAAAGTATAAAGATTTAAGCTATTCTATTCAAGATTTTGCAGACGGATTACCGATTGAATGGAATGATGAAGAACAAGCCTATAACTGGGATATTGCATTAAAGGTGCTTTATGGTGGGGAGAACTATGAAGAAGCCAATAGAAGCAATGGAACACTTGGGTTTAATGGCTTAGGACTCGTTTCGGCAATGTACTCAAGTGAGTATATGAATGTTCAAGTCACTAAAAATAATTATGACTATGAATTAAATTTCAAAGAAGGAAGACCTATAGATATCAATACTGGTGAATTTTTATGTGATGATTTAGATGATACTTTATCAGAAGAATTAGGTAGAAAAGTATTCTCAAAAATAGATTCCATAAAAGAAATAAGTGGTACATATATAAAATACAGACCCGACAAAACAGTATTTTCAGATATTGATATACCTATTGAATGGTTAAAATTAAAATTAAAAAAACAAGCAGTTGTAAATCAAGGATTGTATATTTATTTTGAAGATGAAATTACTGGATTCAGTGAAATTTATAATTATTCCAATGTAGATGAATATATTGAAGAATTAGGACAAGATTGCAATATAGTTTCTATTTATAATTTTAAAGGTGAAGATAATGGTAAAGACATGATTGATAAGCCTA
>Ga0302215_10002748_pt1 | contig 12034 bp, 9 predicted proteins | sample II_Fen_N3_1_FD_194580 | JGI IMG/M metagenome (GOLD analysis project Ga0302215, IMG submission 194580) | Peat permafrost microbial communities from Stordalen Mire near Abisko, Sweden - II_Fen_N3_1 | ecosystem: Environmental > Terrestrial > Soil > Wetlands > Permafrost | place: Sweden: Abisko... | reverse complement strand
TAATTTCTTCAGTTAAAATAGCAATTTGAACTTGAGTTGAACCAGTATCAGTGTCATGAACACGGAACTTTTTGATAATTTTCTCTTTAATCTTTTTATCTAACATTGTTTTTGTGGGCTTTACCGAGAAACGATGGGGTAGAATCCCACGTCGTATCCAAGAAAAAGTCTAAATTATAGATTATTTTAAAGTGTTAATCTTTTTTTGTAAGCGAGATTTCTTGCGAGCAGCAGTATTCTTTTTGATAACGCCTTTTTTAGCAGCTTTATCAATCGCTTTAATAGTAGAAGAAATAGTTTCTTTAGTTAGTTTTTCACCAGCAGCAATTGCTTTAACGCTAGTTTTAACTGCTTTTTTCATCACATTCTTTACTTTTGTGTTCTCAATATTACGTTTAATATTCTTACGTAATTCTTTTTTAGCAGATTTCTTATTTGGCATACAGAGTTTTAAATAAAATTTCGTTAATTATTACTCAAAGACTCTAGCATAAATTGAAATAAAAATCAAGGGCTAAATCTTAGAGTTGTTTGGCATTTTAGCCAAAAATGTCGGGGTGCTGGGAATTGAACCCAGTCAACATGCTCCCAAAGCATGCGTACTACCGGTATACGACACCCCGTTATAAAAAATTCTGTGCCCCGGGTCAGAATCGGACTGACGACACAAGGATTTTCAATCCTTTGCTCTACCACTGAGCTACCGAGGCCCATTACTTTTAATTAAAAAAGTTATGTTGCGGGGGTCGGATTCGAACCGACGACCTTCGGGTTATGGGCCCGACGAGCTGCCAACTGCTCTACCCCGCGATACTTAAATTGTAAAATTCACAATTTTTGGTGGGCAATGGAGGATTCGAACCTCCGACCTCTACATTATCAGTGTAGCGCTCTAACCAACTGAGCTAATTGCCCGTAATCTTAGCTAATTTATTTTGACTCTCGATAAATAAAAATAGGGTTGGTCAAACTCTTAATAGAATATAACAAAGAAAAAAGAAAAAGGCAAGAGTGAAAAGGCTCTAATTTAAAAAGAAAAGACCCGAATTGTTTCGGGTCTTTAGGCTTTCTAGTTTACTTCTCAATTTTTTCATACCAAGCTTTTTTATCTTGTGATCTTTTTAGTTTATTCTGTTCAATTGTAAATAAAATAGCATCCAAAAGAGCAGGTAAAACGACAATTATTGAGGTGATATAACAAAATTCTTGAGGTAGTCCAGCTAAACAGATTATTAAGGCGTATATAACTGAAATTAGCATTATAGAAAATGATGTATTAAAGTTAAAATCTTTAAATATTTTAAACTTTATTTGATCTAACCAAAATATAAGTCTAGCTAAAAAACCAGTTAAAATTGCAAATACTAAGATGGCTATAACATTGTCTTTAATCAACCATAAACCATAAACAAGATTAAATGTGGAAACGATTATAAACAATAACAATGAATTTAGCTTGTGATCATTTGCTGTTATTATTCCAAAAAAATCATGATTAAAAATATATTCTCTTGATTTTTTAAGCCATTTAAGTCTTTCTTTTAAGGAAATTACCACAGTTAACAGAAAAAATATTGCAAGAATAATTATCGGACCAAAATCATTTTTTATTTTAGTCACTCGATAAGTTGTGCTTTTGTAAAAACTTTTAGTTTCAGGATTATATCTTAAAACAGAGTCTTCACTGGTTACTGTCATTTTGGTCCACCAATAATCCTTTAAATGTTCTCGTTTAATGTCCCTATTTAATAAAATAGTTTTTCCTTGATAAGCCAGATCAATTGAATCAACATTGGCATTTCGATAATTAATAATTTCTTTACTTAAATTTAAAGTATCAATAACTTCGTAAGCTAAATTTTGATTTAATTTTCGGCCGGTATCATTTAAACAAAAGAGTTGATAAACGCCATTAGTTTTTTTGTACCAATTAGCGGTCATTCGAGTCTGATTATCATTAAGTGATTTGATCTCCAAAAAAATATTTCGGGGATTCTTGTAAGAATTAATAGTAATATTACATGGGTTTAAAACCAAGTAATTGTTTTCAATAAACTCTACCTTAATGGTGTGATCGTTACAGCTGGTATTTTTCTTTACACAACTACTAAAAATTAAAACAACTAGCATTAAAGCTAGTAATAATCTGAAGTTTTTCATTTTAATTTATTTTTTTGGGTTAGTATTTTATTTTTAAAGAATTAAAAAAAGTATGCTATACAAACATACTTTTGTCAATAGTCTTATAATTTGGAAATAAATAGTGATAGCTCCGCTTTAATATCTTTTTGTCCGGTTTTACTGCCAAAATCTAAGGACACTAGATAATTTAAATTTTCTTTTAGAGTATCAAGTGTAAATCCAGAGATTTGGTTTAAACTTTTTTTAACTACGTAGGCGTGTAGTTTTAAATCGGTGGAAATTTGATTAGGACTTAAATTAGCGACTACCGCACTTTTAACTTGTAGCATTATTTTAAACTGGCGAATCAACATGCTTAAAATATAATCCTCGCTAAGTCCGGCGATATATTGTTCTTCTAAAATTGTTAAGGCTAGTTTTTTATTACGAGCTGATATAGCGTCAGTTAAAGAAAAAATGTTTTCATCATAAGTACCAACAACTTGATGTTTTACCTCAGCATCAGTAATTGTTTCATTTTCAGAAATAGCCATCGCTAATTTATGTAGTTCTGAGCTTAGACGCCATAAATCAGCGTTAGTGCGATTAATTAAAGTATTAATAGCGGCTACCTCAATTTGACGACCCAATTTTTTAACTTCATCTTTAATGAAATCATTAAGTGAAGTGCCGCTTAAATTTTTAAATTCTTGAACGTATTTTTGAGAGAGTAAAAAGGTAAATAATTTTTGAGCGTCCTTTTTTAATTTTTTGTCTTTATTATTTAAATCACCATCGCGGAAAATAATAATATTATCTTCATCGGTCTTAGCCGCCTCGTCACGTTTTTTTAAAAAAGCAGCTAGGTCGGTAAAAAGTTTTTCACTTTTGTTATCAAAAATATCTTCAAGTACAATCATCCTTTTTTTAACAAATAATGAACCAGTACTTATTTTTTCACCAATTTCTTTTAGTGTAACTGTAGCCCCGTTAAGCACTACAAGGCTCTGAGAATTAATATCAATCTCAGTGACAAATTTATCTTTAAGTTCGTTTAGTTTTTGACGGCTACGATAAGTATCAGCACCGTAAATAAATATAATCATAATTCAATTTGCTGAACTTTTTTTATTTTCTGACCTAAAAATTTCTCTGCTAAGTCCTTAAACATCTTTGGATTATCAGTCGTATAAAAATCACAACTAGTTTTAGTTTTAGTAATTTTAAGTTCTTTATGTCTACTTAAATAATCTGTTAAACTGGCGGCAATAATTTTTCCAGTATCAGGTACGACTACGTTTTCACCAAGAATTTTTTTTATTTCTTTTTCTAGGTGTGGGTAATGAGTACAGGCTAAAATTAAAGAATCAATTTTTTTTACTTGAAGTGGCTTTAAATATGATTCTAAAATTAATTTTGTCTCTGGATTATTAATTCGGCCATCTTCAATTAAAGGTACAAGTAATGGGGCCGCTTGTCCATAAACTTTTAACTTTGAATTTAATTCATGAATTTCTTTAGGATAAGTTTCGGAATTAATCGTAGCGGTGGTACCGATAATACCAATCTTTTTAAAATTGTTATTAGCAGCCGCTTCAGCCAGTGGTTTAATGACGCCTAACACTCGACGATTAGGATAATGCTTTGGTAGCCATTCTTGCTGTAGTTTTCTAAGCGCTTGAGCGGAAGCAGTATTACAAGCAATAATTACTAGATGACAATTTTGTTTAAACAAAAAATCAACGGCCTCTACGGTGTAATTGTAAATTGTTTCTGGTGATTTATTGCCATAAGGCACGCGAGCATTATCACCCAAATAGATATAAGAATAACCAGGCACGTTGCTTAAAAATCTCTTAAGCACAGAGAGTCCGCCAAGGCCGGAATCAAAAACACCAATTAAATTATTCGAGCTCTTTAACATATTTTTGAAATAAATCACCACGCTCTTTATAATTTTTAAATAAACCAAAACTAGCACAAGCGGTTGAAAGTAATATAGTAGTCGCTTCTAATTCTTTAGCTCGAACATTAGCTTTTTTAACAGCCTCTTCCATGCTACCAGCAATGGTTATTTTATTGGCATGTAAGTTAGCATGAATTAAATCCATTTTAAGTCTGGGAGTAGCATCACCTTTAAATAGAACTACAAATTTAGCACTCCTAGCTACTTCTTGAGCCAACTCTTTAAAATCAGCTCCTTTATCAGCTCCACCCATAATCATTATGGCGCCTGGAAAAGATTTTATATCAGCGATGGTGCTCTCTGGTGTCGTAGAAAAACTATTATCATAGTAAGCCACCCCATTGATTTCAGCGATTTTTTCTAAGCGATGAGGTAAGCCATTAAAATTAGCCACTGCTTTTTTAATAGTATTGGTATCAATGCCCAAAATTTCACTTAGCATAACCGCGGCGGCAATATTTTCTTTATTAAATTCGCCCGCTAATTTGCTTGGATAATCACAAGTATCAAAATATTTAGCCTTGTCGTTTGAAGCTAGTCCGCGTAATCTAGAATGAGTTAAAAAAAGTTCGTTCTCAGGAAATTTAGCAATATTTAATTTAGCGGCCTTATAATCTTCGAAAGTTTTATGATAGTTAGGGTTATTTGGATCGGCTGGTTCTAGGTGTTCCTGAAATAAATTAGTTAAAATACTGTAGCGTGGACTAATTTTAAAATCTTCTAATTGAAAACTAGATAATTCTAAAACTACATAAGAATCTTCTTGAACCTCGTCAATAAAAGTAAAAGGAGCAACGCCAATATTACCACCTAGGTAAACTGATTTTTTAGCTTCTTTCAGAATACTATAAATTAAACTTGAAGTAGTACCTTTGCCTTTACTGCCAGTTACCCCAATAATATTTTGAGTTGGGCAGGCCTCCATAAATAAATTCATGGCACTGCTAATTTTTTCTTTAACAGCAACTATTTCTGGAAGGAATAAAGGACAACCAGGTGAGCGAAAGATAATATCAAAATCATTCAAATCTTTTAAATAGTCTTCTCCAAGTCGCCATTCAACTTTTAATTCAGCATTTTTAATATCGGTTCGGTTATCACAAAAAGTATAAGTCGCCTTAACTTCATGCTTTTGTAGCCATGCTAAAAGAGCTTGATTTTCAATGCCGTAACCAATAAAGCCTATTTTTTTATTTTCTAATTCTTTTAAAATATTCATGTTATTTAAGTTCACCCCAATTATCGCCAATAGCTGATTCAACTATAATTGGTACTTTAAGGGTAATAGCGTTTTCCATTAAGTCTTTAATTTTTGGCAACCAGGTGTCAATCTTATCTTCTTTAATTTCAAAAATCAATTCATCGTGAATTTGGAGTAACATTTTTATGTCGTCACTGTGATCTTTAATTTCTTTATTAATATTTATCATCGCAATTTTAATCAAGTCAGCGGCCGTGCCTTGAATCGGAGTATTAGTGGCCATTCGTTCAGCACTACGACGAATCATCATGTTACTGGAATCAAGTTCCGGTAAATAACGACGACGTCCAAACATTGTAGTCGCATAACCATTTTCTCGTGCTTCAGCAATTGACGCGTCAATCATTTTACGAATTCCAGTATAGGCTTCGAAATATTTGGCAATAAATTCTTGGGCACTCTTGTAAGGGATTTTAGCATTTTGAGCTAAGCCATGTGGACCTTGTCCATATAAAATTCCAAAGTTAATTGCTTTAGCTTCATAACGCATTTGTTTAGTCACGTCACTAAGCTCAACTTCATTAATTTCAGCGGCAGTAGCACGGTGAATATCTTCTTTATCCTTAAAGGCTTTAATCATTTTTTTATCTCCAGATAAATGAGCGGCTAGACGTAATTCAATTTGAGAATAATCAAGTCCAACTAATTTATAACCGGGGGCAGCGATAAAAGCAGAGCGAATTTTTTGCCCCTCTTCACTGCGAGTCGGAATATTTTGTAAGTTTGGTTCGGTTGATGATAATCGCCCAGTAGCCGCAATGGTTTGATTATAACTAGTATGAATGCGGTGTGTTTTTTTATTAATTAAATTAGGCAAAGCCAAAACGTAAGTACTTTGTAATTTGTTTAGTTCACGATAACTTTGGATTAAAGAAATTATTTCATGTTCCTCTAATAATTTTTCTAACTCATCATCAGCTGTGGAAATTCCTGTTTTAGTTTTTTTAATATTTTTAGTTGGAATTGCTAATTTCTCAAATAAAATATTTTGTAATTGTTTTGGTGAATTAATATTAAATTCTTCGCCGGCAGTCTTATAAATATTTTTAGCGAGTTCTGTAAGACGAATGGCTAAGTCACTTTCAATTTTTTTAAGAATAGATGGCTCTAGAATAATGCCATTTTCTTCCATGTCAGCTAGAACAGTAACTAGTGGCAATTCGATATCAGCTAAAAGTTTGCTTAAGTTTTCTTTTTTTAATTTTTTACTTAAAATCTCACTTAAAAGCCAAGTACAATTAGCATCCTCGCCAGCATATTGAGCAATTTTTTCTGGTTCTACTTGAGAGAAGGAGATCTGGGTTTTACCTTTACCGATAACATCGGCGGTAGAAATTTTTTCCCATCCAAGTTCACGGAAAGAAACGGCATCTAAACTATGTTGGCGATTATCGGGGTTAAGTAGATAAGAAGCGAGCATGGTATCAAAAAATAAACCATTAACAATCACTCCTTGATTTTTTAGAAAACGCCAATCAAATTTAGCATTATGAGCACATTTTTTTATTTTTTCATCATTTAAAATTGGTTTGAGTTCCTCTAACCAAGGATGAGAAATGTCATCAGCTTTTTGATAACTAAAAAGATCGGCAGTTTTTTGAGCCTTACCATGGGACAAATCTAAATAGTAAGCAGTGTCACGTTCCCAAGAAAAAGAGATGCCTAATAGTTCATCGGTAATAGGATCAAGTCCACCAGTTTCGGTGTCAAAAGCAAAAGACTTAACAGTTTTTAATTTTTTTAAAAAATCAGCAAAACCTTTGTCGTCGTTTACTAAAATGTATTTTTTTTCTTGTCTATTTCTTTCAAATTTATCAATGGGAGCAACTTCTTTTTCATCTTTAACTTCAATGCCTTTGATTAAATTTAACTTATTAATTAGTGATCTAAACTCTAACTTGATAAATAATTCGGTTACTTTTTCAACATCAAAAGTATCTAATTTTAAAGCATCCCAATCTAAATCAAATTTAACATCACGTTTGATGGTAGCTAAACTTTGGCTCATGTAGGCATCGTCGCGATAAGTTTTGAGTAGTTCGCAAATACGTGGTTTTATTTTGACGTCATTTGCATTAGCAGCTTTATATACTTCGTCTAAAGTTTTAAAATTTTGTAATAATTCAGTGGCGGTTTTTTCACCAATTCCTTTAACGCCAGGAATATTATCGCTAACATCACCACGCAAAGCTTTATAATCAACAATTTGTGATGGTGTTAATCCGTAACGTTCTTTAACCTGGGCTTCATCATAAGTAGTACTATCATTTAAACCACGACTCATGGAATAAACTTTAGTACGTGGGCTAACTAGCTGCAAACTATCCATATCACCGGTGACAATATAACTTTCAAATTCCGTTTCTTTCTCGGCTCGTAGAGTTATTGTTCCAATTAAATCATCAGCCTCAAAACCATCAAGTTCAAAAATAGGAATATCCAGTGCCTCGGCGACTTCTTTAACAATTGGTACTTGTTCGTAAAGTTCATCGGGAGCAGCTGTTCTAGTCCCTTTATATTCAGCAAACTCTTCATGTCTAAAAGTTGGGGCTTTACGATCTAAAGTTAGAGCCACGTATTCTGGTTTAAACTCTAAGAAGGCTTTAAGTAAAAAAGAGGTAAAACCATAAACAGCATTAACAATAGTGCCGTCTTTAGTGGTCAAAGTGGTTGGAAGGGCATGAAAACTGCGATGAATTAGAGCGTGCCCATCAATTATCATTAATTTTGGTCGTTTTTTTGTAGTCATGAGTTTATTTTACCATATTTGAAGCTTTTAGCCACCAAATAAAAAACCCGTTGTTTTGTGCAACGAGTTTTTATAATGAAATTTTAGACGTTATTTTACCATTCACCCCAACCATCTAGGTATGATAAGCCGTCATCTAATCTTTTGCATAACAAACCTAATAGTGCTATTAAAGCTAGAATTGCTCCAGCTATAATAGTTGGCCAACCGATAAGTTTTATTTCTGGCCATATAAACAATCCAATTAATCCAATAAGCAAGATTGCTAATCCGATGTAAATATTTACATTTTCAAACACCCCAGAAAAACTTTTGGATATATAGATGAAGCCACCAAATAAAATGTAGGCCGCAAAGATTCCCCAAAAAAGAGAAACGGAAAATCTTTTGTCTAACCACATAATCAAGAAATATACCAACACCCCTAGCATTATTGGAAGAAGTGTGCCGGTACCCCATTCGTCTTTTAAAAGAACTTTTTTAAGTTTGTTCATGATTTCTTGTTTTTAAAGAAAGATTAATACTAGATTTGATTAATATTATTAAACAACTATATTGATTATATGTCAACAGAAATAAAGTTAAATAAAAAGAAAAAACGTCCTGGCTTATGCAGGACGCTTTCGTGATTTTTAGAAACTGTTGAATTCGGGCTGTAATGATAATCCCTAGGGAAGACCAATAAAGGTAAGAACTTTTCATCATAAAACTTAGAACCTTACAGGACCTTCATTCCTGGGGTTAAATGTTTGTAGCTCGAGAATAGCTAACTCGGAAAATATTTTATGATGAAACCAAGAACTAATAAAAATAATGCGGATATTAATTACTGCAGAAATTACTTCGGCGGTGATTAATGATCGTAAAAAAATTAATAATTTTTTCATGTCACAATATTTGGAGTTATTTTTATATTAGTGTTTTTATTTTTTAAAGTCAAATAAATTGATACAAAAAAGTCTCGACAGCAGTCAAGACTTTTTTGTTTGTGGACCCCAAGGGATTCGAACCCTTGACCCCCTGCTTGCAAAGCAGGTGCTCTAACCAGCTGAGCTAGGGGCCCTAACTAATTTCTTTTCTATATTATATTAATAATTAAATGAGGTCAAGAGAATCTTATTGTCCTTGATTGGAGTATTGAGTTAGTGGTGAAAGAGCCCAACCAAAAAATGCATCACCACTACCAGTCATTAGGATAATACCGATAAATAAAATTAAAACGCCCATTAATTTATAGCCTAATCTGGAACCACCCTCAGCTCCTAAATTCTCATCAAACCAAGCTACTCGGCCAAAAGTCTGTAAAAACCATTCAGTTTTAAGAACTAAAGCGGCACCGACAGCTGTGATTATAATGCCTAAAATAATTTGCATAATTTTTATCTTATATAATTTAAAGGATTTAATTTAACACCATTAACCATAACCTCGAAGTGGATGTGTGGGCCGGTTGACCAACCAGTGGAACCCATAGCCGCTATTTGTTCGCCACGATCAACTTTTTCACCCACTTTTACAAATAGTTTAGAGGCGTGAGCATAACGAGTTTTCATTCCTCCGCCATGATCAATCACAACGTTATTTCCATAACCATTACTCCAGCCAGCAAAAATAACAGTACCATCATCAGCGGCATAAAGTGGGGTACCAACGTGATTAGCAATATCTACCGCCGTATGACGCCAAGAGTAATATTGAGTAATTCGGTGGCCAACTGTTGGCCAAACTAATCTAGTATTTGATTCAGTGGCTTTACTTGGATTAACCAATTTTTCAATTACCGCTGCCGCACCGTTGTTTGTTTTACTAACAGTTGGTTGTTTAGCAATTACCGGAGCATCGGCTATCTTTTTACCACCAGGAATAATAATATTTTTACCAATTACTAAACCATTAGCACTTTTAATATTATTGTACTTAAAAATACTGCTTTCTTCAACGCCGAATTTAAGAGCTACTTTACCGACGGTATCACCACTCTTTACAGTATATACAGTGCCACTAACTGGTAGAATAGTTAATTTATCACCAGGCCTAATTAAACTAAAAGCTGTTAAATTATTAGACCATAAAATAGTATTAATACTAATTTTAAACTTGTTAGCAATTGAAGAAATAGTATCGCCATTTCCCACGGTGTAATTTATAGCTTCTTGTCTAGCTACTACCGGCGCACTTGGAGTAGCGGTGCTTGGTTCAGCTGGGCTGGAATTATCACTTAAATCAACTGGATAATCGTTTACTAAAGCACCATTGTAGGCCATATCCGGTTCTTCGTCGCTAACATCACTAATCCATGGTCTATTTTGGATCACATCAGCTAGATTACTATATTTTTCATGACCAGAAGCTAGCAATTGTTTTAAATTGCTGATTTCTTCAATTAGAACACCGTCATCATTAATAGCACTGAACTCATTTTTAACTAAATGAGAAACAATTGTATTATTAGCTTGGCTCTTAGCATTATTATTTGTAGTGGAAAAATTGACTAAGTTTGAAACTATAACAGCTAAAGTTAAACAAAAAACAAGAACATGTAAAGCTTTTTGTTTAACAAGCACGTGCCAAGGGCTTTCAGCCAAGCCAGATTTTTTAAATTTGAAGATTAAATGATATAGTTTAATTAAAGGCTTGGTAAATAAGAATTTAAATATCCAAAAAAGCGGTTTAACAATAGTAATTGTAATACCATAAATCAGCCTTTTAATAGCTATTAAGGACTTAACCAAAAGCATTAGCAGGTCAATAAAAAAATTCTTCAGTTTTGCAGAATTGTCTTTAATATGTTTAATATAGTATTATGAATTTATAGTATCATCTTTGACGTTTTTCAGTCAATTTGCTGGAAAAATGAAGAGTAGTTAAAATATAAAGATATGAATAATAAAAATTTAAAAAAACCAGTCGCTTTAATAATTTTAGATGGTTGGGGAATTGCTAAAACCTCAAAAGGTAATGCTATTAGTTGTGCTTCGCCTCTATTTTTCGAAGAACTTAGCACTAAATATCCAGTAAAATTATTAGCAGCGTCTGAAGAAAAAGTTGGTTTGCCAAAAGGCGTATTTGGAAATTCAGAAGTGGGACATCTTAACTTAGGTGCTGGTCGAACAGTTTATCAGGACTTATTACAGATTAATAAAGCAATCAAAGATAAATCTTTTTTTAATAACGCTGAACTTAAAGCTTCTTTAAGTCATATTAAAAAAACTAAAGGCGCTTGGCATGTGATGGGTTTAGTTTCTGATGGTCGCGTTCATTCTTCTTTAGAACATTTATTTGCTTTACTGGCTTATGCTAAAGAGGCGGGTATAAAAGAAGTTTATGTTCATGCTTTTTTAGATGGTCGTGATACGCCACGTGATAGTGGTCGTCGTTTTGTAGCTAGTCTAGAAAAAGAAATGGCTAAATTAAAAATTGGTAAAGTGGCTACTATTTCTGGTCGCTTTTATGCTATGGATCGTGATAATCATTGGGAGCGAATTACTAAAGCTTACAGTGCTATTGTAAATGGTGTTGGTGAAAAATTTAATTCGGCTGATGAAGCGATTAAAGCTAGCTATGATAATAAGGTTTATGATGAGGAAATGGTGCCAGCGGTAATTTCTGGAACAGAAACTTTAAAAGACGGAGACTCTTTAATTTTCTTTAATTATCGAGCTGACAGAGCTCGAGAAATTACCCGCGTTTTTGTTGACGCTAAATTTAAATCAGCTGATTTAAAAAATAAAATTTTTAAGAATTTATATTTTGTCGCCTTTACTGATTATGAAAAGAATTTAGGTTTACATATCGCCTTTCCTTCAATTAGACCAACTAATTGTTTGGGTGAAATTATTTCTGACGCTGGTCTAACACAACTTCGGATTGCGGAAACTGAAAAATATGCCCACGTCACCTATTTCTTTAATGGTGGTAACGAAGTTCCTTTCAAAGG